>JACCDI011438008.1_pt1 | contig 16197 bp, 16 predicted proteins | sample 7442791 | NCBI WGS metagenome assembly JACCDI01 (sample SAMN15323434, study PRJNA562643) | freshwater metagenome | isolation source: river surface water | place: USA:Blue River Watershed | collected 2017-08-15 | reverse complement strand
GTTGGTGCCGAGGGAGGGACTCGAACCCTCACGCCATCACTGGCACCGGATTTTGAGTCCGGCGCGTCTACCAGTTCCACCACCCCGGCAGGGGAAAGCCTATTAGTATACCGGCGATGGAACTTCGGAGCATATCTCTGACGCGCGACGGTACCCCCGTCTTTCGGGACCTTTGCCTATCCCTGGTTGAACATCGCATTGGCCTGATTGGCCCTAATGGATCGGGCAAGAGTTCCCTGTTGCGTCTGATCAAAGGGCTTCTTTCGCCGGACTATGGGCGTGTGGACTGCGTCTTGCCCGTGGGGTTTGTGTTCCAAAATGCCGAGCATCAGTTGTTATTTCCCACGGTGATGGAAGAACTCTGTTTTGGCCTGTTAGAGCGGGGTGTCTCGGAGCATCAGGCTAAGGCCGCCGCCTTAGAGTGCTTACACCGTTATCGCTTTGAGCACCTTGCCCACAAGGCGACTCATGAACTGAGCGATGGCCAAAAACAGATGATCTGCATCCTGTCGGTATTGGTCGATGGGGCAGACGTATTGCTGTTTGATGAGTCGCTGGCCAGTCTGGATCGCCCGACTAAAACTACGGTGATGCGGATGCTGAATCACTTGCCCCAGCAGGTGATCATGGCCACCCATGACTTAGAGCTGCTCCACTATTTTGAACGCGTGATCTGGCTGGAGTCTGGGCAGGTTCGCATGGACGGCATTCCCGATCAGGTCGTTTCCGCCTACATCAGCGCCTGCGACACAACGGCACAGAAAGAGCGCACAACATGATGTCGTTGTTTATTGCCAAGCAGACCTGGCTGCATCGTTGGCCAGCCGGTATGAAGCTCGCGCTATTAGCGGCGATGTCACTGTTGGTGCTCCCGATCAGTGATTGGCGATGGCTCGCCATCGGCTGCTGGGCGTTGATGGCAGTGTATTTAAGTTTTGGTGATGTCGGCCGGCATCGTATGGTGGCGCTGCGTGGTGTCCTGTTGCTGATCGCGATACTCGGTGTCTTTCAGGCAATGCTTATGACATGGCAGGACGGTTTGTTATCCGCTCTTCGTATTGTGTTTATGGTGTTATTGGCCGATCTTGTATCGATGACAACACCTATGCAGGCCATGCTACGGATCATGATGGGGATATTAAAGCCATTGCAAATTTTTGGCATTAACACTGAGCGATTGGCCTTAGCCGTCGCGCTCATGATTCGGTTGATATCGATCCTGTTTGCCCAGTGGCGGGCGCAGCACAGCGCGTGGGCAGCGCGAAGCCCGCGCAGACGTTCTGTGCGGTTATTGATTCCATTTATTACCCAGGCCTTGCGTCACACCGATCTCACGGCAGAGGTCTTGATGGCGCGCACGTCCACGGTCGGTCAATTCCGGGCAGGCGCATCGAGGCGTAGATCGGTCAGTCACGAACGATGATGGATTACAAGTCCCTCGTACGAATCGCGCTTTTTGCGGCGTTAATCGCCGTACTGGGACTAATTCCCAAGCTCGATATCCCGATTGCGGCGGGAGTGCCCATCACGGCGCAGACCCTTGGTGTGATGTTGGCCGGTCTTTTGTTAGGCCCCCGACATGGTGCCTTGGCCGTACTGCTTTTTTTATTTGCGGTTGCCCTGGGGGCCCCAGTGCTGTCCGGTGGGCGCGGGGGATTAGGGGTGTTTTTTGGCCCAACCGTTGGTTTTCTGGCGGGGTGGGTTGTAGGCGCCTGGGTTTGCGGTTGGGTGTATCAACGCATCCGTTCGGGTCTGCTGGGCTGTTGGCTAGGCGGTATCGGTGTGGTCTACGTTTTTGGAATTCTTGGTTTGGTTCTGAGATCAGGTCTTAGCCTGTCTCAGGCGGCCCTGGCCACGCTGGTGTTCTTGCCCGGGGACATTTTGAAATCCTTGCTTGCGGTATGGGTGGTGGGTCGCTTGCAGATAAAGCACCGTGAGCCGTAATTTCATCACTACCCCGATATTCAATCGGGCTGCTACACAGCCGGACAAATTAGCACTCGTAATCGAGAGCGTGGGACATGCTGCACAGCACTGGACGTATGGGGAACTCGCCCGTGAAATCTCAATGCACACTTTACAATCCGGATCATTATTGTTCGATCCAACTGTCGCCTTAAAAGAGCAAGTGCTGGGCGCACTTGCGCAGCTACATGCCGGGGGCCCCATCGTAGGATCTACATCGGGCACCACGGGGCAGGCCAAGCGCTATCGCCGCTCTCAGACCTCCTGGATTGCAAGTTTTGAGATGGATCAGGAAACCTTTGGAATCACGGCCGATGATGTGATTGTGGCGCCCGGGGCTCTGAGCCATTCCCTATTTTCATATGCCCTGTGCCAGGGTCTTTATCGGGGCGCTACCGTTATTTTGAGCGAGCGTTTTCGCCCGGATCAGGTGCTGCAACAGATTGCACGCTATCGCGCGAGCATCCTGTATGGCGTGCCCACTCAGTTAAAGCTGATCGTACAGACCGCTGATCAAGATGGCGAGTTAGGGACCACTGCATTGGCTACGGTGCGTTGGGTGTTGTCCTCTGGAGCGCGTTGGTTCACGGAGGTTACCCCCGCGCTTACCAAGCTTTTTCCCGGCGCTAAGATTGCGGAGTTCTATGGCGCCTCGGAACTGAGTTTTGTCAGTGCTGCTGTCCGTATTGGAGGCTCAACGGCGCCGGTGGGATCAGTGGGTAGACCCATGCCGGGAGTTTTTGTTGAGATCGAGGAAGATCGCATCTGGGTTCATTCATCGGGTCTATTTGAGGGCTACCTGAGTGACCCGCCGCCCGATTTTCACGAACGTGTCGATGGTCAAGGCCGTCGTTGGATGTCCATTGGCGATCTGGGTCGTCTGGATGAAGAGGGTTATCTCTATCTGTCAGGGCGCGAAGCCCGCAAAGTGATTGTGAGCGGTAAAAACCTTTACCCAGAAGAAGTCGAGCAGGCCTTACTCTCCCATCCCGCAATAGCACATGCGGCGGCCGTGGGGCGCGCTGATGCCCTGCGTGGAGAGCGCCTAGTGGCGGTGGTAATGACGAAAGGCCTTTTTGATAAAGCGGATGTCATTCGCTATCTGCGAGCTGTGCTGGAGGACTTTAAAGTGCCGCGCAGTTTCTTTTTAGCCCAAGACTGGCCCATGACCGTATCCGGAAAAACCGATGTCCAGGCGGTTCAGGCGGGATTGGATACGGGTCGCTACACTGCCTTATGAGCGCCTTCATTGTCGCAGCAGCCCGCACGCTGATAGCGCCGAAGGGTGGGCTTTTCAAAGAGACTCCGCTGCATGAGTTGGCAGCATCTGCATTATGTATGGTCGCTCAAGGCCGCACCCCCGATTCTGTAATCCTGGGTAACGCCCTGGGCGCGGGAGGCAATCCCGCCCGGGTTGGGGCGATTGCCGCATTTGGAGTGGGCATGAGCGCCCTCACCGTGGATACCCAGTGTTGCAGCGGTATGGATGCGATCGCACTCGCTGCCGATCGGGTCACTGGTACAGACCGCGCGGCATCGGTGATCGCAGGGGGTATGGAGAGTTTCAGTATGGCGCCGGCGCGCTTTCGGCAAACATCCCAGGGCCTGATCGCGTATGAACAGGCACAGTTCGCACCCAATCCGGATCACGATCCCAATGTACTGCAGGCGGCACAGCAGTTTGCGATCGATCACCGTATTTCACGCAAAGACCAAGAGGCCTACGCCGTCGCGAGCCATGAAAAGGCCCTTAGAGCTCTCGCGCAAGACCCCTACGCACGTCGGCTCACATCAGCGATTTGCGCCCGTATGGCACCCCTTGTGCCGCTTGGCCATCGTCACCCGGAGCACGCGATGACAGCCGCTACCATGGCTCCACAGGCCGATGCCGCCGCTGCGCTCTTAGTGGTGAACCAACAGGCGTTGAAAACCGTTTACCGACACGATCGTCTTGCGGCGATTGAGATCGTGGCGACAGCGCAGGCTGGGGGATCGAGCATTCAGCCGGCGTTGGCGGGTGTAACCGCTGCCCAGAGGCTACTTGCCCCCCTTTCTAGCCGCGAGCGGGCAAAGATCGCTTGCATAGAGCTTATGGAGTCGTTTTCAGCTCAGGCTATTCATAACCAGCGCGTACTGGGCGTTTCGGAGGCGCAGGTAAATCGCGATGGCGGGCTCTTAGCCCGTGGCCATCCGATTGGTGCCTCGGGCGCCATACTATTAGGTAATCTCTTTTATCAGCTGCAAGGAGAACCCTCGGGCTCCTTGGGTCTTGCCCTTATTCCAGCGGCCGGTGGCCTAGGCTCCGCAATGTTATTGCGTAAACCGTGAATGAAACTCTCTGACTTTGATTTTGATCTGCCGGTAGAGTTGATCGCCCAGCATCCCGCGCCTCAGCGTTCGGCGAGTCGCATGTTAGTGGTGAATCACGGCTCGAAGGGATCGATCCAAGATCGGCAGTTTTTTGATTTATTAGATCTGGTCAATCCCGGCGATGTGTTGGTATTCAATAATTCAAAAGTTATCCCGGCACGCTTAGTCGGTGAAAAAGCGACCGGCGGTCGTGTCGAAATTCTGGTGGAGCGTGTTCTCGCGAGCAATCAGGCGAGCTGCCTCATGCGGGTCAGCAAAAAACCGGGTGCGAATGCGGAGATACGCCTTGCAGAGGACCATCGACTAAGGGTACTCGGGCGAGACCCCCAGCATCCCGACCGATTTCATCTGGAGTTCTCAGCGCCGGTCTTAACTGTCTTGGATCGCATCGGAGAGGTTCCTCTGCCCCCGTACATCACCCACGCGGCGGACGCCCAGGATACTGAGCGCTATCAAACGGTGTACGCACAGCATCCGGGATCCATTGCGGCGCCTACGGCAGGGCTGCACTTTGATGACGCCATGCTCAAGGCCCTGGACAACAAAGGTGTACAACGGGCGTTTCTCACATTGCATGTCGGCAGCGGCACTTTCGCACCTGTCAAAAGCGAGCACCTTGACGATCACCGTATGCATTCGGAGTGGTATGAGATTTCACCGCAAACGGCTGAATCCGTGAATCTTGCTAAGCGCGAGGGGCGGCGTGTGATTGCGGTGGGCACTACCAGCCTGCGCACCTTAGAGGCGGCCGGGCCACGTGGTGTGCTCAATCCGGGCAGTGGAGAGACCGACCTCTTCATTAAACCCGGTGATCACTTCAAGATGGTGGATGCCTTGCTGACCAACTTTCATCTGCCACGGTCGACGTTATTAATGTTAGTCGCTGCATTGATTGGATATGACACAATGCGCAGCGCCTATGCCCACGCAATTGAACAACGCTATCGGTTTTTCAGTTATGGGGACGCCATGTTTTGTCTAAAAAATGAAATTTGAATTACTGACCACGGATGGTGCCGCCCGACGGGGCCGTTTAACCCTGCATCACGGCGTGGTGGAAACTCCCATTTTTATGCCGGTGGGCACGTATGGGTCGGTCAAGGCGATGCCCCCTCGCTCATTGGAATCCGTGGGCGCTCAAATCGTATTAGGTAATACTTTTCATCTGTGGTTACGCCCAGGCTTAAACGTGATCACTGCTCACCAGGGTTTACATCGCTTCATGAACTGGACTAGGCCGATTCTCACGGACTCGGGGGGGTTTCAGGTCTGGAGTCTGGGAGATCTGAGAAAAATCTCTGAAGAAGGAGTCACCTTTCAATCCCCGGTCAATGGGGATAAGCTGTTCTTGACCCCGGAAGAATCCATCCGGATTCAAACGGTACTCAACTCTGACATCGTGATGGTGTTTGATGAGTGTACTCCCTACCCCGCCACGCGGGATCAAACCGCCGACTCCATGCGGCTCTCCTTGCGTTGGGCAAAGCGATCCAAGGCCGAGTTTGAGCGCCTGGGTAATCCGAATGCACTGTTTGGCATTGTGCAAGGCGGCATGATGGAGGATCTGCGCGATGAATCCTTGGCCGGCCTTCAATCCATCGCTTTTCATGGGTATGCCATTGGGGGTCTATCGGTGGGGGAGCCAAAACAGGACATGGTGCGCATCCTCGCCCACACCACACCCTGCCTGCCACACGACAAGCCACGCTATTTAATGGGGGTGGGCACCCCAGAGGACTTGGTCGAGGGCGTGGCCAATGGCATTGATATGTTTGACTGTGTCATGCCCACCCGTAACGCCCGAAATGGATGGATCTTCACCCGCCATGGTGATTTAAAGATTCGTAACGCCCGATACCGGGAGGACCGCTCCCCCATCGACTCCACCTGTGCCTGCCCGGTCTGTGATCCCCAACGCCATGGCGATGACCGCCCCCCGTTTACCCGCAGCTACCTTTACCACTTGCAAAAGGTCCAGGAAATTCTGGGTGCCCAGCTCGCCACCATGCACAACCTGCATTTTTATCTGAGTCTGATGGCCGACATGCGCCAGGCGATTGCAGAGGGCCGGTTCGCCGCCTGGCGGGCGGGGTTTCACCGGGACCGCGCCCGCTATACTTCGGATCTGTCGTAAACCCTTTTAATTCAAGGAGTTAACCCTGTGTTAATCACCCCTGCATTTGCCCAGGCGGGCGCCACCCCGGAATCGTCGCTCATGAGCTTTTTGCCCCTCATTCTGATGTTTGTGGTGCTCTACTTTTTGATGATTCGGCCTCAGATGAAGCGTGCCAAGGAACACAAGGCAATGATTTCGGCTTTGGCCAAAGGCGATGAAGTGGTCACGGCCGGTGGTGTAGTTGGAAAAATCACGGAGGTGGAAGACGCTTACGTCACGATCGACATCGGCAGCGAGTCTCCCGTGAATGTGCATGTGCAAAAGCAGGCCGTGCAGACCCTGTTGCCCAAGGGCACGATTAAGGGAATTTAAATTAAGCCATTCCGCGATCGTCCAACGTTTCGCCGGTTTAATTCGTACATTACGGTCCATACATCACAGGCGTTTTACTTTGAATAAGCTTCCAATCTGGCGCGCCATCGTCATGGTGCTGGCCTTGGCGTTTGGGGTGCTCTACACCTTGCCGAATTTTTTTGGCGAGGCCCCGGCTGTTCAGGTCTCCAGCGCCAAAGTCACGGTTAAAGTTGACCAGGAAATTGTTCAACGTGTGGATCGCGCTCTGCAGGCGGCGGGGTATGCCGCCGAAGCGGCCCAGTTGGATGGTAATTCTGTGCGGGTGCGACTAAGCGATACCGATACGCAGCTTAAGGCGAAAGATGCCATCGAGCGGGCACTTAATAGTGATCCTGCTGATCCGCGCTTTGTGGTGGCCTTTAACCTGGTTTCGAGTTCTCCCGGCTGGCTCACGGGACTGCATGCATTGCCCATGTATTTAGGCCTGGATTTGCGTGGTGGAGTGCATTTCTTGTTGCAGGTGGATATGCCGGCAGCGCTCGCTAAGCGCATGGATGTCTTGACCACCGATACGCGCACCTTGCTTAGGGACAAAAATCTGCGCCATTCGGGCATCGCGCGGGGCGCACAGGGCGTAGAGATTCGATTTCGGGACACCGATACCCGCCAGAAATCCCGGGATGTTCTCAATGCACAGATTCCGGATCTCAATTGGGTAGAGGTCACCCTTGGGGGTGAACCCGCCTTGGTGGGCACCATGCGTCCGGAAACCGAAAATCGCGTGCGGGACTATGCGGTGAAACAAAACATCACCACGCTGGCCAACCGTGTGAACGAGCTCGGTGTGGCCGAGCCGGTGATTCAGCAGCAAGGGACCGAACGGATTGTGGTCCAACTGCCCGGTGTACAAGATACCGCCAAAGCAAAAGACATTCTGGGGCGTACGGCCACCCTGGAAATTCGTATGGTGGATGACAGTCTAGAGGCCCTGAATGCCTTGGCCGCTGGCCGCCTACCCGCTGGGTTAGAGGTCTACACCGAGCGCGGCGGTGGGCCGGTCTTATTGAAAAAAGAGGTACTGCTTACCGGGGAAAATCTGACCGATGCTCAGGCGGGTTTCGATTCTCAAAATCCGAGTGAGCCGGCCGTTCACTTAACCCTGGATAGCAAGGGCGCACGCATTTTTCGCGATGTCACCCGGGATAACATCGGTAAGCGTATGGCCATTGTTTTAGTTGAAAAGGGCAAAGGTGAGGTGGTCACCGCCCCGGTCATTCGCGGCGAAATCCCGGGGGGTCGAGTGCAGATCTCTGGTCGTATGACTACTGTCGAAGCGGCGGACACGGCGCTGCTTCTGCGTGCCGGATCGCTTGCTGCGCCTATGGACATTATCGAAGAGCGCACGATTGGGCCGAGCCTGGGTGCGGAAAACATCAAAAAGGGATTTAACTCCACGCTCTATGGGTTTATTGCGGTGGCCGTGTTTATGGCGGGCTACTACATGCTGTTTGGCGTGTTCTCGGTGGCCGCGCTCGCCTTAAATCTTATGTTGCTTTTCGCGGTGCTGTCCTTGCTTCAGGCCACGCTCACCCTGCCGGGCATTGCGGCGATTGCCCTCACCCTGGGTATGGCGGTGGATGCCAATGTGCTGATTAATGAGCGCGTGCGCGAGGAGCTGCGAGCCGGGTCAAGCCCGCAGATCGCCATACAACAAGGCTATGACCGTGCCTGGGCCACGATTCTCGATTCGAATATCACTACCCTGATTGCAGGTGTTGCCTTACTTGTGTTTGGGTCCGGGCCGGTGCGGGGGTTTGCCGTGGTGCATTGCCTGGGTATTCTCACTTCCATTTTCTCTGCAGTGTTTTTCTCGCGCGGTCTGGTGAACCTTTGGTATGGCGGCAAGAAAAAACTGGCCAGGATTTCGGTCGGCCAGGTCTGGGTGCCGTCATCGGCGGTGAATAAGTCGTCTGCACCCACTAAAGCCGGGCAATAGGGGGTCACGCATGGAATTCTTTCGAATTAAAAAAGACATCCCCTTCATGAAGCACGCGTTGATCTTCAACGTGATATCGCTTCTCACCTTTATCGCGGCGGTCGCCTTCATTGCCCTGCGTGGATTGCACTTCTCTATCGAATTTACCGGCGGAACAGTGATGGAAGTGTCGTATTCCCAGTCGGCACCGATTGCGCAGGTTCGCAAAACGGTAGAAGACTTAGGGTACGCCGATGCCCAGGTGCAAAACTTTGGTTCGTCCCGGGAGCTTCTGATTCGGTTGCCGCTTCGCCGCGGAGAAGCGATCGATCAAAAAGCAAATGCGGCCAACGTCCAGAGTGAGAAAGTGCTTGCGGCGCTCAAAACGGCTACGCCCGGGGTCGAGCTTCGCCGTGTGGAATTTGTGGGACCCCAGGTGGGTCAAGAGCTCGCCACCGATGGCGCTATGGCGCTTCTGTTCGTAGTAGTGGGCATCATGATCTATCTGGCCATTCGGTTTGAGTGGAAGTTTGCCCTAGCGGCCATCATCGCTAACCTGCACGACGTGGTGATCATTCTTGGTTTTTTTGCGGCGTTTCAATGGGAGTTTTCGTTGTCGGTGCTGGCGGCCATCTTGGCAGTGCTGGGCTATTCGGTGAACGAGTCGGTGGTGGTCGCCGATCGAATCCGAGAGAACTTTCGCAAGATGCGTAAGGCCTCGGTGCGCGAGGTGATTGACAACGCGATCACCAGCACCATGAGCCGCACCATCATTACCCACGGCACGACCGAGACCATGGTGCTCGCCATGCTGATCTTCGGTGGCCCCGTGCTCTTTTATTTCGCCTTAGCGCTCACGATTGGCATTGTCTTTGGCATCTACTCTTCGGTGTTAGTGATGGCGCCCATCACCATGTGGCTGGGCATCAAGCGAGAAGATTTGGTGAGGCCCCAAAAGAAGCGGGACGATCGCCCCGAGGTCTACACGCCCTAGGCAGCCCAGGTCAGCCGTCTAAATCCAGACTATTTCAGTCGGCTTTTAGCTCGTCTCGGGCCAAACGCTCGGCCAAGCCGATGTAGCTTGCCGGCGTAAGGGCCAGCAAGCGCTCTTTGTCCGCTTCGGGAAGCTCCAGAGAGCTAATAAATTGGCGCATAGAGGCCTCGGTCATGCCTTGGCCACGGGTCAGGGCTTTGAGCCGTTCATAGGGCTGTGGAAGGCCATAGCGCCGCATGACGGTCTGAATGGGTTCGGCCAGCACTTCCCAGGCCTGATCAAGGTCTTGGGCGAGTCGTGCCGGATTGATTTCGAGCTTTCCCAGGCCTTTTAGGGCCGAGTCATAGGCCAACAGGCTGTGCCCGAGCGCCACCCCCAGGTTACGCAGTACGGTGGAGTCTGTGAGATCCCGCTGCCAGCGGGATACCGGCAGTTTGTCGCTCAGGTGACGCAGCAGCGCATTGGCAACGCCCAGATTGCCCTCCGCATTTTCAAAATCGATGGGGTTGACCTTATGCGGCATGGTGGAAGAACCCACCTCGCCTTCCTTGAGTCGTTGCCTAAAGTACCCGAGCGATATGTAACCCCAGAGGTCGCGCGAGAGATCCACCAGAATGGTGTTAAAGCGCGCCAGCGCGTCAAAGTAGGCGGCCATCCAGTCGTGGGGCTCAATCTGAATGGTGTGGCTAGAAAACTCGAGCCCCAACCCTTCCACCACCCGCTGGGAAAATCCCGGCCAGTCGATATCGGGACCAGCGGCAAGGTGGGCGTTGTAATTGCCCACCGCCCCGTTCATCTTCGCGCGAGGGGCGACCGCCAAGAACGCGTCTCGGGCGATGCGCAGACGCTGCCGCACATTGCTCAATTCCTTGCCCAGGGTGGTGGGGGATGCCGTTTGACCGTGGGTGCGCGAGAGCATCGGCAGTCCTGCCGTCTGTTCAATCATCGTGCCCAGGCGATCAATCAGGGACTGCATCGCCGGCCGTATTACGTTGGCGCGCGCATCGCGCAGCATCAGGGCGTGGGACGTGTTGTTGATGTCCTCCGAGGTACAGGCAAAGTGAATGAACTCCGCCGCGGCAAGTAGCTCTGGCAGATCTTTTTCGACGGCTGCTTTTTCTTTTAACCAGTACTCTACGGCCTTGACATCATGGTTGGTCACGGATTCAATGTCTTTAATGCGTTGGGCATCGTCTGCCGAGAAATCAGTCACCCAAGCCTTAAGTCGTGACCGTGCTGTCGCCGAAAATACAGGGAGCTCTCTCAGCCCGAGCTCGGATAGCCCTATAAGCCATGCGACTTCTACCGCCACGCGATGCTTCATGAATCCGGATTCGGACAGAAAAGGCCGCAGGCCCTCGACTTTTGCAGCATAGCGCCCATCCAGCGGCGACAGAGCGATCAGTGGAGACATTGCTTTATTTTATACTTTGTCGCCCACCAGAAAGGGATCACTCATGAAATTGATCGGTTCGCTTACCAGCCCCTATGTGCGCAAAGTGCGGGTCGCTATGATCGAAAAGCGGATGGATATCGCGTTTAAAAAAGAAGATGTCTGGTCACCTGATACGACGATTGGCGAATCAAATCCCCTGGGTAAGGTACCGGTTCTTGTGCTCGACGACGGCACCTGTTTGTTCGATTCCAGAGTGATCGTAGAATTTCTGGACGCACGCAGTCCCATGCATCGTCTGATTCCTGATAGCGGTCGGGAGCGCGCGGAGGTAAAAGTCTGGGAGGCATTGGCCGATGGTTGTCAGGATGCGGCCGTGGCCATATTGCTGGAGCGCAAACGGGCTTCCGAGATGCAGTCCCACGACTGGATCGCCCGTCAGGCGAGAAAAGTGGACGCCGCTTTGGCGTCCATGTCCCGAAGCCTGGGCAAGAGCCCTTGGTGTTATGGCAATAAGTTTTCCTTGGCCGATATTGCAGTGGGTGTGTCGCTGGGGTATCTGTGTTTCCGATTTCCGGAAAACCACTGGCCAACAACCTATCCGAATCTGCGGGCGCTCTACGAAAAACTGATGGCTCGTGAGTCGTTTAAAGACACGTTGCCTGACGCCTGAATGATTCCACCGCCTAAGCAGACTGGGCCAGCGTAGAGCACCGCAGATTGCCCCGGCGTGACGGCCCATTGGGCTTCTTGGAAATCAAGCATGAACGCGTCGGCAGACGCCTCCTCAAAGCGGCATATTGCATCGGGTTGGCGGTAACGGGTTTTAGCGGCCAGTAGTGTCATGGCAGTGGGCGCAGTACCGGAGACCCAGTTGGCTTCGATAGCGTTTAATTGGCGTGACAACAATGCCGGGTGATCATGGCCTTGTGCCACGATCAAGGTGTTCGAATCCAGCTGTTTTTGCACCACGAACCATGGCCGTCCATCGCCCGATTTATCGCCGCCAATGCCCAGGCCTTGGCGTTGGCCGAGCGTATAAAACGCAAGGCCCATATGGCGACCGAGTTCACGGCCTTCGGGTGTTTTCATGGGGCCGGGCTGGCTGGGCAAGTAGCGGTTTAGAAATTCTCGAAACGGCCGCTCGCCGATAAAACAAATACCGGTGGAGTCTTTTTTCGCGGCATTGGGCAATCCAATTTTTACGGCCAACTCGCGCACCTGCGGTTTGGTCAGATCACCGATCGGAAAAATGGTTTTCTGCAGCTGCGCTTGATTCAAGCGATGCAGAAAATAAGTCTGATCTTTGGCCTTATCCGCGCCGCGCCACAATTCCACCTGGCCGGATTCCAAGGGGTGCACCTGGGCGTAGTGCCCGGTGGCGATGCAATCTGCACCCTGTGCGATCGCATGATCCAGAAATGCTTTGAATTTAATTTCGGCATTGCACAGCACATCGGGATTGGGAGTGCGACCGGCCTGATACTCCCGTAGAAAATCTGCGAACACGCGATCTTTGTACTCGGCGGCAAAGTTGACGGCCTGCAACTCAATGCCAATGACTTCGGCCGCCGCCGCAGCGTCTAGAAAATCCTGACGGGTTGAGCAGTACTCGCCATCATCATCGTCTTCCCAGTTTTTCATAAACAGACCGGTCACCTCCAAGCCGGCTTCCTTGCAGCGCCAGGCGGCGACTGAGGAGTCCACGCCTCCGGACATGCCCAGCACCACGCGTTTTCGGCCACGCAATGCAGCGGTCCATTCCAGGCGGGGATGATTCGGGCTCATAAGAGGATTCTAGTGACTTGACGCACCGCGAGAGCCTGCCCTCTCGGTTACCATTAAGGTCTTTGTTTTTCCATACTTCTTACGCAGGAGAGTTGCGAATGCATCTTGGCATTCCCAAGGAGTCACTGACGGGTGAGACCCGGGTGGCCGCCACGCCAGAAACGGTAAAAAAATACGTTGCGTCCGGTCATAGTGTGACCATCGCCCGGGGGGCTGGCGCGAGCGCAAACTTCACGGATCAGGCGTATGAGGCGGTGGGGGCCAAGCTGGGGTCCCAGTCCGATGCCCTGGCGGCGGATCTGGTGCTCAAGGTCCGGATTCCCTCGGAAGAGGAAACCAGGCCAATGAAAAAGGGGGCAGTGCTCGTGGGCATGCTCAACCCCTTCGACCGGGCGGGGCTCGAGCGCCTGGCAAGTGCTGGATTGACTGCGTTTGCCATGGAGGCCGCACCCCGCACCACCCGCGCCCAGAGTCTGGATGTGCTTTCTTCTCAGGCGAACCTAGCGGGCTACAAGGCCGTGATGCTTGCCGCCGATGCCTATCCACGGATCTTCCCCATGCTGATGACCGCGGCCGGTACGGTAAAGGCCGCCCGGGTGGTGATCCTGGGGGCGGGGGTGGCCGGACTGCAGGCCATTGCCACGGCCAAGCGCTTGGGCGCCGTGGTGGAGGCATCCGACGTGCGCCCCTCGGTGAAAGAGCAGATCGAGTCCTTGGGCGCCAAATTCATTGATGTGCCCTTTGAGACCGATGAAGAGCGCGAGATCGCCCAAGGAGTGGGCGGCTATGCGCGCCCCATGCCGGAGGCCTGGATGAGGCGTCAGTCGGCGGAAGTGGCCAAACGGATCGCCGCCGCCGATATTGTGATCTCGACCGCACTGATTCCGGGCCGTAAAGCCCCAATCCTGATCACCGAGGATATGGTGCAGTCCATGAAACCCGGCTCGGTGATTGTGGATATGGCGGTGGAACAGGGCGGCAACTGCCCTTTGTCAGAGCTCGGTAAAACGGTGGCCAAGCATGGCGTGATTATTGTCGGGCAACCCAATATCGCCGCCTTAGTGCCCACGGATGCCAGCGCACTCTATGCCCGCAACCTGATGGATTTCCTGAAACTGGTCATCACCAAAGAAGGAAACTTTCACGTCCCGGCGGACGATGACATTGTCATGGCCACCTTGGTCACCAAAGACGGCGCCGTGCTGCGTAATTAATCCACGAACATTTAATTCCAAGAGAGTGATGCCATGGAAGCAATCAGCCCAACCCTGGTCAACTTAATCATTTTTGTGCTCGCCATCTACGTGGGATATCACGTGGTGTGGAACGTCACCCCGGCCTTGCATACACCGCTGATGGCGGTCACCAACGCGATCTCGGCGATTGTGATCGTGGGAGCGATGCTCGCCGCCGCGTTAACGGAGACCGCCCTGGGCATGTCCATGGGTGTTCTCGCGGTGGCTTTGGCGGCGGTAAATGTCTTCGGTGGATTTTTGGTTACCCGTCGCATGCTCGAGATGTTCAAGAAGAAAGAGAAAAAAGCACCGGTAGCCAGCAAGGAGGCTGCATAAATGAGTCTTTCTATAAACACCGTAACCTTACTTTATCTTGTAGCGTCGATCTGTTTTATTCAGGCGTTAAAGGGTCTCTCACATCCCACTACTTCCATTAAAGGAAATGTCTTTGGCATGGCCGGTATGGCGATTGCCATCCTCACGACGGTAGGTTTAATTTCGACAATGGCTCAGAGCGTTCTCGGCGGGGCGACACTGTCGAAAGGGTTTGGATTGGTCATTGCGGGGCTTGTGGTGGGAGGAGGCATTGGCGCGATCATGGCCAAGCGGGTAGAGATGACGAAGATGCCAGAGCTCGTTGCATTCATGCACTCCATGATCGGTTTATCTGCGGTGTTCATCGCAATTGCGGCGGTCGCCGAGCCGTATGCGCTCAATATCACGCAAAAGGGCGCTCCTATTCCTGTGGGCAACCGATTGGAACTCTTTTTAGGCGCGGCCATTGGTGCGATCACCTTTAGCGGCTCGGTCATCGCTTTTGGCAAGCTCTCCGGTAAGTACAAGTTCCGCTTATTCCAAGGAGCCCCAGTAGTGTTTTCTGGGCAGCACATCCTGAATCTGATTCTCGGCATTGCCACGATCGGTCTTGGTTTGGTGTTTATGTTTACAGAGAACTGGACGGCTTTCTTTGCGATGCTGGCTCTCTCCTTTGTGCTCGGCGTATTGATCATCATTCCCATTGGGGGTGCCGACATGCCGGTGGTGGTGTCGATGCTGAATAGTTATTCCGGGTGGGCAGCGGCGGGCATTGGTTTTAGTCTGAATAATTCCATGTTGATCATCGCTGGTTCGCTCGTCGGATCAAGTGGCGCAATTTTGTCTTACATTATGTGTAAGGCCATGAACCGATCGTTTTTCAACGTGATTCTGGGCGGGTTTGGCGGTGAGGCCGGCGCGGTGGCTCAAGGCGGCGGCGAGCAGCGACCGGTGAAAAGCGGTTCGCCCGATGATGCGGCTTTCATGCTGACGAATGCGGAGACCGTGGTCATCGTGCCGGGATATGGTCTGGCGGTTGCGCGTGCTCAACATGCGCTCAAGGAACTTACAGAGAAGCTCACCCACAAGGGAATCAGCGTCAAGTATGCAATACACCCGGTGGCCGGCCGCATGCCAGGCCATATGAACGTCTTGCTCGCCGAGGCTGAAGTTCCCTATGACCAGGTCTTTGAGATGGAGGACATCAATTCCGAATTCGGCCAGACCGATGTGGTGTTGGTGCTCGGCGCCAACGATGTGGTGAATCCGGCCGCAAGAACCCCCGGCTCGCCAATATTCGGTATGCCCATCCTAGAAGCCTATAAGGCCAAAACGGTAATTGTGAATAAGCGTTCGATGGCCGCCGGTTATGCGGGTCTCGATAATGACCTGTTTTACATGAATCAAACCATGATGGTCTTCGGAGACGCTAAGAAAGTTGTGGAGGACATGGTTAAAGCCGTTGATTAAAATTGTTTATCGATTCCTGAACTACAGCGTAGCGATCAATCTTGCCGCTCGGTAAGCACGGGAAAGACTCAGTCCGGAATATTTTCGATGGCCACATGTGTTTGGGTAACTTAGATCTAGCATGAAGAATAACTTCACGCTCTGATAATTCGCTGTTCGCTGTATAAGATAAACCTATCAAGTTACCGAACACTTTATCCGGCAGGCCGAATGCTACGCAAT
>JACCDI011941181.1_pt1 | contig 16199 bp, 10 predicted proteins | sample 7442791 | NCBI WGS metagenome assembly JACCDI01 (sample SAMN15323434, study PRJNA562643) | freshwater metagenome | isolation source: river surface water | place: USA:Blue River Watershed | collected 2017-08-15 | reverse complement strand
GGTGGAGCAAATAAGAGAAATGTCGAACTTTTTGAAGGAGTTTTAAAAGACAATAGATTGATTTTTAATCTCATGACATCATTCTGTTTATTTTTATTTTCGCTCACCCATAGTTTATCAAGCAAAGGGTTCGCAGTTAGCGCAAGTATATGGGTAAATAGCTGCCCTTTTTATACCTTTGCTATCCTATAAGATATGAAAAGCTGCTTTTTATTAATTGCCGTTTGTATTTGCAGTTGCGCATTTGCGGAAGACACGACAAAACAAGCCTTGCCCTCTGTGATTGTCAAAACGCTGGAAGGGCGGCCCGTTAATATCCAGGAATATGGAAAAACAGGAAGGATAACAGTCCTTTTCTTTTGGGAAACTTATTGTAATCCATCCATCAAAGGTTTGGATAATATACTAGATGTTTATGAAGAGTGGCAAGCAAAATATAATTGCGACCTTGTGGGTGTAAATATGGATGATTCGAGAAATATTTCAAAGGTAAAACCTATGGTAAATGGCAAGGGGTGGCCCTTTACCTTTTTAACAGATGAAAACAAGGATTTATTTAGGGCACTCAATATCCCCAACTGTCCTTATTTCCTTTTATTAGATAAACAGGGGAATATTATTTACAGGCACAGCGGCTATTCTGATGGATTTGAATTCGAACTTGAGAAACAAATCAAAAAATATTAAAGTAACAAATAATCCTGCTTTATTACGTCAATTTTCTATTATTGTTTAGTTTATGTTCTATTCCATTAAATTTATAAATTAGCTGAATACCAAATTCACAAATTAAAGTCAGATTTTAAAAATTAGAAATACTTTTATTTTAATCTGTACTATTGCATTATAGTTTGCAATCTCAGCTTGCCAAAAGAAGAATGAAGACCTCATTCAGAGGGGATATCTAATAACAATTATCTCAGCACTCAAAATTGCAAAGCATCTTCAATAACCTATACTGTGCATGTTTCTCCGATAATGGAGGCTAAATGTGCTATTTCAGGCTGCTACAATGCAGCAGCGGTATCTCATGGACTGAATCTTGAGGGTAATTCTGCGGCTAAAGGCACTTTTAACAACCACAATTTGCAATTTGATATTTACTATAGTTGTGGTTGCATGCCAATGCCAAAAGAACTTACCAAACCATCTGATGAAGAGATAAAGGCCCTTACCTAATGGGCCAAGAATAATTCCCCGCTTTAATGATTATGAGGACTGAAATCAAAATATATTTTCCGTTATAGTGATTGCAAATTTTGATGATTATTAAAGTCATCCGATATCGGTAAATCTAACTGTTTAACTCGCTAAAAGATCAAATAAAAGATTATTACTTCTTTGTGCTGAATCATTGCTGAGAAATTTTTAATTAAAGTACATATAAATTGTAGTTTTTGATTCTCATTCTGAAAATTTACTCTCCGGGGACTAAATTGAATCTAAGTGGTGTTCAGTTTAACTTTCATTGCTATCATTTTGTGGAATAATTTTGAATGCATGGAGTTGGACATTAAAATTTCATCCTCTGTATTCTTACCGCATTCAATATAGCTAACAAGGCCACACCCACATCTGCAAAAACTGCTTCCCACATGGTAGCCAATCCGCCTGCACCCAATACCAAAACAATGGCTTTTACCCCAAAGGCAAGTATTATATTTTGCCAGACAATTCTTTTGGTTTGTTTGCCGATATTGATGGCCATTGGAATTTTGCTTGGTTTGTCATCCTGTATGACCACATCAGCTGTTTCTATAGTTGCATCACTGCCAAGTCCCCCCATGGCAATTCCGATATCGCTCAATGCTATTACTGGGGCGTCATTTACCCCATCACCAACAAAAGCCACTGTTTCCTTCCGGTTTTTGATTTCTTTTACCTTATTGACTTTATCCTCTGGCAATAAATCACCAAATGCGTTATCTATTCCTAATTTTTTTGCAACATCTTGTACCACGTTGTCTTTATCACCACTCAGCATCGTCAGCGTTACATTCATGACGTGAAGGTTGCTGACTGTTTCCTGAGCATCTTCCTTTATACTGTCGGCAATGGTAATATAGCCTACAAATTTTTTATCGTAAGCAATTGCAATAAATGTATAAACAATAGTTGTAGGGTCGAAATCAGAAGTAATATTGAATTTATCCATTAATTTAAAATTACCGACCAGTAGTTCCTTGCCATTAATATCTGCTTTCAACCCATGTCCGGCAATTTCTTCCACATTGGAAAGTACAATCTCTGTCTTTACCGCTCCGACATATTCCTGAATGGCAGAAGCAACCGGATGGGTACTTTGACTTTCTAGAGCATTTACCATCTGAAGAATTTCATCTTTATTAAATTCAGGTTTTATCTCCACTTCCTGAACCTTGAATACACCTTCGGTCATGGTTCCTGTCTTATCCATCACCACATTTTGAATGTTGGCAATAATGTCTAAGAAATTACTTCCTTTAAACAATATGCCATTTTTACTGGCTGCACCTATGCCGCCAAAATATCCCAATGGAATACTGATAACCAAAGCACAAGGGCAGGATATAACCAGAAAAATGAGTGAACGGTACAACCATTCCTTAAGCACATACCCATCAATAAAAAAGTAGGGTAATAAGCAAATGGCAACGGCCAGAAAAACTACAATTGGGGTATAGATTTTGGCAAACTTACGAATGAATAATTCCGTTGGTGCTTTTTGTGCCGTGGCGCTTTGAACCAATTCCAGAATTTTACTCAACTTACTATCGGTATAATCAACGGTTACTTTTACCTGTGAAACAGTATTGAGGTTAATCATTCCTGCTAAAACAGTTTCTCCTTTTGCTTTAGTATCCGGCTTGCTTTCACCTGTCAATGCTGCGGTATTGAATGAAGCGGTATCGGAAAGCAATTCGCCATCCAAACCCAATTTTTCTCCAGACTTTAATTGTATGATATCGCCAATTTTAGCATTTTCAGCTTTGATGGTTTTAGGTTGGTTATTATCTAAAATGGTAACTTCATCTGGTCTTTGGTCTAATAAAGTTTTGATATTAGCTTTTGCCCTTCTTACGGCAAGGGTCTGAAATACTTCCCCGACAGCATAGAACAACATCACTGCCACCCCCTCGGGGTACTCGCCAATAGCAAATGCCCCAATTGTAGCGATGCACATCAAAAGAAACTCTGAAAATATCTCACCTTTTCTTATGCTTTCAAAGGCTTCTTTCATAACAGGCAAGCCTACAGGGATATAAGCAGCAATATACCATAAGATTCTTAGCCAACCTTCAAACCTTTCAGGTTTTATATAATTATCCAATAATATGGCTATTAAAAGCAATGCCAAACTAATGATCGCAGGTAAGAACATTTTAAAGAAGCTTTCATTCCTTGTATCATGGTCGTGTTCATCATCTTCATCCTCTGAATGTATATGCCCTGTTTTGGCATTTATCTTTTCCTCTAACGAGCAACAGGTCATTTTACCTTGCTCATCATAGGTGTGCTTATGATTGGGATTTGTATTTATCATTTTTTAAATATTTATCGTTAAAATTATCTACATAGTGGGCGAGAGGGCTTGGTTATGAAAAAAACTACAAAACTCAAATTAAGAAACCAAGCCTCCGCCCATATTTTTATTTTCCTTTTATTAGCTATTTATCGTCCAGTTCAATAGAAGATTTTCATCCGTAATTATCATTTTAGTTTTCTTTGTTTTGAGCACTCCCCTAAATACGTGTAACCAAATAAGAAACAAAGTTTTGTTAAAAGCTTTAATGCCCATGCCCATCTCCTTTATGGTGGTCAGAATGACTATCAAGTCCACTTTCCCGGTGATGGGCTGAATCCTTGTCATGTTCTTCACCCCCATAGTGGAAATCCTCCTCATTATCATGGTCATGAGGTTCCTTGCCTTTTTTCGTTTGGTCGTCATCCGTCTGTTCATTTTCTGGTTTCTTGGAATTATTGCCACAGCCTGTGGTTCCAAGCATCATTGCTCCGCTGCAAATGAAAATTAAAGTGATTTTTTTCATTTTGGTTGTTATTTAATGTTAAATTAATGATTAGAATCTAATGTTGATGACCTTCTCCTTTATTATTCATCTTGGCTAAAATAAAAAATGCTCCATTAATCACTATTTTGCTATTTGCAGGAATATCCTTGAGCAATGTTATTTCGCTGTATCCTACATCCGTAGTTCCTTTCCGAACCGGTATCTTTTCAAAAGTCACACTTTCTTCGTGTTCATTTGTCCCTTCCTTTTGGGTTTCTCCCTTCTCCGCATGTTCGTGCCCTCCTTCGTCATGTTTGTGCTCAGTGCTCTCATTCCATTCATGATGCTCTTCTTCACTATGGGCATCTGTAACAATGAAAATATAGTCTTGCCCTTCATGGCTTACAATAGCACTGGTTGGAACAGCATTTACGGTTGCATTTTCCAGACTTACCAAAGCTGTGATACTCATACCGTCAATCAAACCCTGTTTATTTCCCTTTACCATAGCATGTACCGCAACAGCCTTTGTATTGGATTCAAATGTATTACTAATGGCATAAACATCAGCATCGTATTCTTTGCCGGGGTTATTGGTAAGAGTAAAGTGAATGGTCTGTCCAACTTTGAGTTTTTGCAAATCTTTTTCATAAACATACAAATCCAAATGCAGTTGACTATTATCTATTATTTCTGCAATAGCAGTATTCGCATCTGCATAAGAGCCAATATTCACCATAACATTACTGACAGTGCCATCAATAGGGCTTAAAACATTTACTACAGCCCCTATATTGTCGGCATTAAGATTTTCGGTATGGATTCCAATCATCTCCATTTGTTTCCTTAAACTTGCTTTACGGGCTTTAAGCTCGTTAAGTTCAGCTTCTGCTATTTGCTTGTTTTTTAAGGATCCAGCATTACCTTCCTGTAATTCTTTTTGACGTGAAAATTCTATTTCAGCTAAAGAAGTTTTAGCAGAAATACTTAAATATTCTTCCTGCATGATAACAAAGGAATTATTGGTGATTGATGCAATAGCTTGACCCTTTTTAACGGTATTGCCAGTTTGCACCAGTATTGATTTTATTACACCTCCTAATAAAGAAGTTGCATTTGCTCTGTTTTGGTTGGGAACTTTTAGTAATCCATTTGCCTTAAGAGAGGTCGTGAGTTGTTTCTTCTCTACACTTCCCAATTCAATTTTTATGGATTTCATTTGTTCAGCAGTTAGTGTCGCTGTGCTTGGGTTTTCATGTTCATCATGGTGTTCTGTTTCTTCACCATGATTTTCAGCATTTTTGCCACTGCTGCTGTTACAAGAAGTAAGGATTGTTGCCATTACTATCGCTGATAAAAAAAATATGTTTTTCATTTCTAAATGATTATTGGTTAATGATAAATTGGATGTTGATAATTGCTTGATTTAATTGGTTGATGGCCTGTTGATAATTTAACTGAACATCAGCCACTGTTTGTAAGGCCTGTAAATATTCGATATAGCCAATGTCGCCACTTTTATAGCCCGTTTTTGCTGTACTGATAATTATTTCGGCATTAGGTAGGGCAGTTGATTGATAGTAGTTATATTGAGAAAGGTTCTGATTGTATTGCAGAAAGGCGTTTTGCAATTGAGTTTGTAAAATAAGTTTGCCATTTTCGGCTTGCATTTCTATCGCTTGCTGCTTGTATTCAAGTGATTTTATTTTTGCAGAATTACTAAAAAAAGTGAGAGGGATACTGATGCCTATATTAAAACCAGTAAATCTTTTGCTGCCATTAAAATATACATCAGAATTATTGATAGTTTGAACACCGATTAAAGACTGGTTGAAATATCCCAAATTGAAATCAGGAAAAGCTGAGGCGACCTCTACTTTTTTATTTTTTTCTGCAATAACGGCTTGTTGATACAATTCTTTAAGTGAGGGATTATTTACAATAAGTGCAGTATCAAAAGAGTTACTTATCGTTAATGGTTTAAAATTTCCATTTGTACCAATAGTAAAATCTTCACTTGTATTCATCATTGCTTTTAGTGATGCATAAGCTGCTGCTGTTTCTGTTTCATTCTGTTTCAACAAGAGTAAGAGTCCTCCACGTTTGGTCTCCGCCGTCGTTTTTTCAAGTAAATTTGTTTCCCCGGTCTTGTAACGCAATGCCGATGCATTCGCAAAATCCTGAAATAAACTATCCAGTGATTGCAATTGCTTTCTTGAATTTTGCAAATACAACAATTGATAAAACCAATATTTTACCTGCGATTTTATTTCATTTTCCGTCATTTGCTTTCGCAAATGGCTTCCCAGCAATTCGGCTTTATACAATTCAGACTTTGCAGTATAGTATGTTGGGAATGGGATGCTTTGCGATATCTGAAATGCTTTATCCTGATTAATACTATTGTACTGTCCATATTGAAAATTGACATTTGTTTTGGGTAATTCAAATACTGACTTCTTCAATACATTAGAGGATTGTACGTTGAATTGCTGCGATTGAAATTCCAGATTGTTTTTCAATGCTGTATTTATTGCATCTTCAATACTGATTTGTTTGGTTGTCGGTTGCCCTTTGGCTTGATTAGATGTTCCAATCATTAACATTATTAGAGTTATTATAGATATATTAATTGAAGGATTTTTCTTGATTTTTGAAAACATTAGATATAATAGCGGTAAAACAAATAATGTAAGGAATGTTGCTGAAAGAAGACCTCCTATAACAACCGTTGCAAGGGGTTTTTGTACTTCTGCCCCAGCCCCGTGTGATAATGCCATTGGTAAAAACCCTAATGATGCAACTACTGCTGTCATTAATACGGGTCTTAAGCGAATTTTGGTTCCTTCTCTAACTCTTTCTAAAATATCAGATACTCCATCCTTTTCTAATTGATTAAAGGTTCCGATAAGTACAATGCCGTTTAAAACTGCAACGCCAAATAAAGCGATAAATCCAATTCCAGCCGAAATACTAAATGGCATATCACGAATTAGCAATGCAATCACTCCACCTATAGCTGACATTGGAATGGCTGAAAAAATCAAGGCTGCTTGCGTTACTTTATTGAAAGTAAAATAAAGGAGCATAAAAATGAGGGCGAGGGCCACGGGTACCGCAATCATTAAACGTTTTGAGGCAGCCTGTAAATTCTCAAAAGTTCCTCCATACGTATAATAATATCCCTCGGGTAATTTTACTTTTTCGCCTAATTGTTTCTGTATATCTGTTACAACACTTGAAACATCCCTGCCTTTAACATTGAACCCTATGACAATCCTCCGTTTGCCATCTTCACGGCTAATTTGAGCCGGACCTAACTCCATTTTTATCTCGGCAACCTGTGATAAAGGTATTTGTGTTCCGTTGGCAGTTGGGATATAAAGGTGGCTAACGTCATCTATATTATTACGATGAGTGCTATCAAGTCGAACTACCAATTCAAACTTACGTTCGTTTTCATACACAACACCAGCACCACCACCTGCGAATGCAGTACTTACAATGTGGTTAATATCTTCAATGTTTAAACCATAATTGGCAATTTGAGAACGGTTGTATTTTATTACAATTTGCGGTAATCCAGCGACACGTTCAACACTTGGTTCAGTAGCACCCTGCACACTTTGTACTACTGAATTCACCTTGTTTGCATAAGCCAAAAGTGTATCCATATTTTCTCCAAATATTTTTACTGCTACATCCTGCCGTATTCCGGTCATAAGTTCATTAAACCTCATTTGAATAGGTTGATTTTTTTCAAAAAACACTCCAGGAATATTCTCTAATTTCTCATTAATTTCATCGGCCAGTTCATCATATGTTATGTCCCTTTTCCATTCCTTTTGCGGTTTTAAAATAACCATCATATCGGTAGCTTCAGGAGGCATGGGATCTGTGGGAACTTCGGCTGCACCTGTTTTGCCTACCACCATCTTTACTTCGTCAAATTCCTTAATCAGACGGGATGCCTGCATGGAAGTTTCAAGACTTTGAGATAATGAGGTTCCCTGGGAGAGGATACAATGAAATGCAAAATCTCCCTCTTGTAACGTTGGTATGAATTCTCCACCCATTTTTGAAAAAATAAAAGCAGACAATAAAAAAACCGAAACTGTTATTAATACTACGGCTTTCTTAAATCGAATTGCCTTTTCCAAAAGAGGCGAATATATGCGTTTAAAGAAATTCATCATTTTATCACTGAATGTTTCCTTGTGCGAAATCTTTTTAGATAAAACCGATGCGCACATCATTGGAATATAAGTAAGAGATAAGATTAATGCTCCAAAAATAGCAAAGCCAACGGTTTGGGCCATAGGGCCAAACATTTTACCTTCAATGCCTATTAATGTAAGAATTGGAATGTAAACAATCATAATAATAATTTCACCAAAAGCTGCACTACTCCTTATTTTCGATGCGGATATAAATACCTCATCATCCATTTCCTGTTGTGTCAATCTGGATATAGATTTCCTTAGTCCTAGATGGTGTAAAGTCGCTTCAACAATAATAACCGCTCCATCCACAATCAAACCAAAATCAATGGCACCCAAACTCATCAGGTTAGCGCTTACTCCAAATAAATTCATCATTCCTAAAGCAAATAACATGGACAATGGAATAGCTGATGCAACAATCAAACCCGCCCTGAAATTGCCTAAGAAAACAACCAGAACAAAAATCACTATCAGGGCTCCTTCGATCAGGTTCTTTTCAACAGTGGAAATTGCACGGTTAACTAAATCAGTACGATCTAAATAGGGTTCTATCACCACATCTTTAGGTAGAGATTTTTGAATAGTTTCCATTTTAACCTTCACACGTTTCACTACCTCTGCACTATTTGAGCCTTTGAGCATCATTACTACACCGCCAACTGCGTCCACCTTGCCATTATAAGTAAGTGCTCCATATCTGACTGCACTCCCCAGATGTACTTCCGATACATCTTTAATAAGTATAGGGATGCCATTTGGATTCATCTTTACAACAATATTCCTGATGTCATCAAATGACCCGATAAGGCCAACACCCCGAATGAAGTAGGCATTTGGCCTTTTATCTATATAAGCCCCCCCTGTATTTTCATTATTCTTTTCAAGAGCTGTAAAAATTTCGGGAATACTTATCCCCATTGCAATAAGACGGTCAGGATTCACTGCGACTTCGTATTGCTTAAGCTGCCCTCCAAAACTGTTTACTTCAGCAATTCCTGGTGTGCCATATAATTGTCTGGCTACAATCCAATCTTGCATTGTACGTAAATCCATTGCAGTATACTTTTGTTCACTTCCTGGCTTGGGATGGATAATGTATTGGTAAACTTCGCCTAAACCGGAGCTAACTGGTGCCAATTCTGGCGTACCAATACCCTTTGGAATTTTACTTTCAGCCTCCTTTAATCTTTCATTGATTAATTGGCGGGCAAAATAGACATCCACCTTATCGTCAAACACAACAGTTATTACCGAAAGTCCGAAACGGGAGATACTCCGTAATTCCTCCAAATCTGGAAGATTAGCGATGCTTTGTTCAATTGGATAAGTAACCAATTGTTCCACTTCCTGTCCTGCAAGTGTCGGACAAAGTGTAATTATTTGAACCTGATTATTGGTGATGTCGGGAAGGGCATCAATAGGCAATTTATTTGCACTCCATATACCCCAGACAATGAGAGTTAGTGTCATCAAACCTATGATGAATTTATTTTTTATGCTAAAAGCAATGATTTTGTCTAACATTTATTTTTTTTGGTTAATTGTACGAAATTGCTGCATTATGGAAAACCATAATGCATGATGGAATAAACCAGTTTTACTGATTTAAGTTTAGAAAAATAACAATTAAGCTCTTTTAGGTGGTTGCCAGATTTTGCCAGTGTATTGGCTGTTGAAGTTTACTTTGTAAAACGGCACTGCTTTTTTAGCATAGTGCACTGTTTTATGTATTTGAAACTCTGTCAAAGATTTATAAGCCTGAGAACCACAACAACTACAGTTGCAAAAAGGAGTGCAGTTTTCTTTTTCATGCTCGTGATCTGAATGTTGCGCAGCAAGCTCGATAGACTGACTTATATTTATGATATTGCATTCCTCAAAGTCACCGCAAGGCAGGCAGCTTTGTGTAATAATGTAAAGAGATAATATGATGGTTGACCACTTCAACTTTGCGAATGTACTAAAAAAATATTAACAATGCTCACTTTATTGTTGTCTTCTCTTTTTAATACAATGGACTATATGATTTTAACTATTTCAAAAAGGAATCAAAGATTTGCTAACATACTAACAGCTACAAGAGATGTTAGTAGTTGTTAGTATCTGTTAGTATCATTTTTTCATATAAAAAGGTGAAGGATTTATTTTCGCGCCCTTTTATGAATTTTACAGACAATCATTTTGAAGAGTTAAAAATCCGATACATTCAAAAACTAAGGTATTCTCGAAATAAATTCCTTAAAGAATCTCGTAATACAGAAACTGCAGCCGAAGCTTATGGGCTTGGTTATTTATTTATGAATAATCTCCCTATGGATGATTTTTCACAAGAGGTTTCCAAAGTCTTTGATTGGCTTTATGAAATTGGGAAACCAATTCAAGAAATTATAGACGGCCTATACAATGAGACCAGAATAAACTATCTTAATGAAATAAAACAAAGACCAGAACAAAAAATCGTAAAAATATACAAGCGAATCTGGAAAATTAAACTACCTTTAGTTAAGTATTATGAAACTTTTGACTATAAGGGAGAATTAACATCTCGTTTCAAACTTAAAAGAAACTGGAAGGGGATATTTAAAATAAATCTTGCGGAAGCTGAAACCAAAGACGAAATGGAGTTTTTGCTTTTTCATCATTTATATAGAAAAGAGTATCTCTTTCAAAAATCAAATCCTATGACAAATTCTATTATTTACCCCCAAGAAACAAATAAAAGGAAATGGTTCAAGGCATTGGTAAAATATAGGGCAAATAAAGAGTTTTTTCCTGAGCTGTATTTATCAGAATTACCACCTCAAGAGCAAAAGGTTTTAAATGAAACTAAAGAGAAACGGAAAAGAGAAACTACAAAACTGGTTAAATGGACAAATGGGAAAAAAAAGAACAATTTTGTCAAGCTGATTTATGCATTACATCATTCTGGACTAATTGATAATGGAGAGGGTGAAGTGACTAATACGGTTGAAGCACTTGCTCCAATTTTTGGTCTTGAATTGAATGATTGGGAATCAAACTTCTCAAAGGGAATTACTGAGCAAGGTTACACCTATGATCATGGTGCTTTTTTCGAAGATTTGAAAAAATCTTATCTCCAAATTGTAGAAACCAAGTTAGAAAATAAGAAAATAAGAAAAAAAATCATGAAGGAAATCGAAAAACAGGATTCAAAAGAACCAGACTAAATTTTATAATTGCCACGATTTCAGGCGTTTAAAAATACTTTCTTATTAGACTTTTCAAATTCTCCTCCAAGTTGGAGTTGCTTGGAGGAGTTTGACCAGCATCAGGCTGCTCAAAGATATATAATCGCAAACGGGTTCGGACATCAAAAAAACCGACCCGTTTTTTTATGATAAATAAATACAATTCCAAACAAACCATCCAGAAAACGGATTGCACTTCTGATGAAAAACATTTCATCTTGAATCCGTTGCAAGTATGTTCGGGACAGCTTCCGAACAAAGGCGAACAACCGAACGCCGAACAGACCATTTCTTTTTTCTTTCACCCTAAATCAATTTTAAGCACTGATGAATAGCGCAAAACTTGAAAGGGTAATTTCAGTTATGTCTTTAAGACTGGAATCCTATTGCAAAAGACACGATTCTAGGCAGGAGTACATTGACCTGCAAAACAGTTTGATTTCAGACCTAGTTGACGTACACAATTCTTTACTGGAATCAAGAAGCCATTTCCTTAATCCTTTGGAAAAGGAAATCTTAAGACTTCAGGCTCTTGACCCTCAACTTTCAGGCCATCTGGTAACAATTAGAACCAAGGCCAAAGGAAACAATTTTTCATACATCAATATTAACTTGAATGAACAAACTGACATTTACTAAACTAGAGAAAAACAGCAACCAAAGGCTGAAAAATGAAGGTGTGAATTTTGATGACTTCCTGAACATTCGTTCCGCTAGTGAAACTCTGCGCCTTGCCAGTTCAAAGCCAATACCAAAAATGTTGTTTTCTGAACTGTGGCATGAAGGGGAAATATGTATTTTGTTTGCTGACACCAATATTGGCAAGTCCATCTTATCTGTCCAGATAGCAGATTCCATTTCAAGAGGAGAGCCTGTAAGGGGATTTCGTTTAGAAGCTCAGCAACAAGTCGTGCTTTATTTTGACTTTGAAATGAGTATGAAACAATTCGAAAAAAGGTATTCAGATAATTACACCCGACACTATGGCTTTAATGACCGATTCTTACGAATAGACATTAACCCAGACTGCACCAACTTCGATGATTTTGAAAAGACATTGTTTGCGTCAATGGAGAAGGCAATTGTCATATACAATGCAAGAGTATTGATTATAGATAATCTTACGTGGCTAAAAACAGAAACGACTGAATCGGCAAAGGAAGCCTTGCCGCTGATGAAACAGCTTAAAGATTTGAAAGTAAAGCATGGACTTTCTCTCTTAATTTTAGCTCATACGCCCAAAAGAAGTCCATACAATCCAATAGGCATAAATGATATGGCAGGCAGTAAACATCTGGCAAATTTTGCCGATAGTATCTTTGCTATTGGAAAAAGCCATAAGGATGGAGCCTTAAGATATATCAAACAAATCAAAGCAAGAGATACAGATGTGGTTTACGACTCAGACAATGTCATTCTATGTGAAATAAACAAACCCTTTAATTTTTTAGGCTTCGAATTTGTTGGATTTGGAAATGAAAAGGATCACTTGATAATTCCAAGCATTAATGAGACTGACCAGACCGAAATGCTCATCTTAGAACTGCGAAGTGCTGAACCCTCAATATCCAAGTATGAAATAGCCAAAAGACTAGGCATCAATCAGATGAAAGTCAAGCGGGTGCTGGATAAAGTTGTCGTAGAGTCAAACCTTAAATCCAATACTAACACTACTAACAATGCTAACACTCTTTAATAACTGTTAGTAATGTTAGTACTCAAGAATCAATCAAAACACATTAAATGAATATCAAATTAAAAGCATACCAACTCAAAGAATCTGGTCTTAGTTACGGTCAGATAGCAAAACAACTTGAAATAGGCAGAACTACGGCCTACGATTACATCAAAGAAGTCCGAATGGGACGTGGGGAAACTAAAATTGACACAAACGCCACAATCAGTTCCGAACCCGCATCCGAAAAGGGGTTCAGACTAAAATTCAACGGTGAGAAACCAGAAGAAATCGTTGGAGATTTTAAGCCTGAAAAAAAGAAAGTGAAGGAGTTCACAGGAGATGAGCTAATAGAAAAGAAATTCGATTCTTTGGAATTTAAAGGAAAATTTCTGGAGCTCATAGGCAAACCTTCAAAACTGTTTTCAGCCATCATCTGGGGACTACCCAAAGGTGGTAAAAGTAATTTCTCAATCCGCTTTGCAGATTATTTGCAAGAGTATTTTGGAGATGTGGTATACATTGCCGCCGAAGAAGGAGAGAGCGTTACCTTACAGGAAAAAATAAAAGCCATCGGAGGCAGTAAGGTTACGTTTGCAGAAAACAAGGATAGGCAATCTATCAGAGAATATCTACTTTCCAAGCAATGTGATTTTGTTTTTATTGATTCAATCAATAATGCAGGGATTGACAATGAGTTTTTGGAAGCTCTCAAACAAGAAAACCCGACCAAATCATTCATCTCAATTGTTCAGGCAACCAAAGGAGGCAATTTCAAAGGCGACCAGGCACTCACCCACAATTGTGATTTTATTATAAAAGTCGTAGCAGGTGTTGCGTATCATTCAGGAAGGTTTAACACCATTACTGAAATCAATATTTTTGATCAGCCACTTTATGAAAAGAATCCTAGCATCAGAAAAATGGAAACAAAAGAAAAGTTCATGTCTAGAGATGAATTAAACGGCAATATTGATATACCAGTAAGCAAAACAGCAACTTCAGAAACTAACCCAATTGAGCAATCTCAAGAGGTAAAAGAAACCAACCCGATGGATATTATCACGGAGGCATTTTCATCACAAAGCTTAAATGAAATTAAGAGTCCAGAAAAAATCAACTTACCGAAGTTGAATTTCAAAAAAAATGATTCCGTCAGAACAGTTCCAACAAAGCCAATGACAACCAAAACAATCTTTTGGATTTTAGGAATAGCTGGAGCGGCATCACTTCTGGATAGCCTGATGAAAGGAACACAAAAGCCAAAAACGGATAAAACAACAAATAGTAAATAGATTTGAATTTGAGAAAAGAAAATATTACACTTAAAGAGTTACGCTCTTGCCCTGAGTTTGAAAAGATGCCAGATGAATTGGCACAAAAAATGCTTAGTTCACTGAATATGTTTTGCGATATTCTCTCGGCAAAACATCTGGACGAATTGAGAGGAAAAGAATGGTAAACTAAAAATAGAAATGAATAAAGAAAACAACTCGCTAGACAAATTTAAATCCTTTGCAAAAGGAAAATCATCAAATGGTGCAACAAGCAACAATTGTGTTATTTATACAAGGGTTTCAACCAAAGAACAGGCCGACAACAACATGAGCCTTTCCACTCAGAAGAAAGCATGTGAATTGTATGCCTTAAAACACAATTACAACATAGTTGGCAGTTTTGGGGGGACTTATGAAAGTGCTAAGACAGATGAAAGAAAGGAGTTCAATAAGATGCTATCCTTTGTCAAGAAGTCAAAAGAGAAGGTGTCTTTCATCATTGTTTACAGCGTTGACCGATTTTCAAGGAGTGGGGCGAACGCCATTTATATTACAGAGCAACTCAGGAAGCAAGGTGTATTGGTTGTTTCCGTCACACAACCCACGGATTCAACAACTCCTAGCGGCAGTTTGCAACAGAATATTCAGTACATATTCTCTGAATATGACAACCAGTTAAGAAGAGAGAAATGTATGTCAGGTGTTAAAGAAGCCATACTTCGTGGCGAATGGTGCTATCGTGTTCCTATGGGTTATGATGTTATAGGTACGGGAAGAAACAGGCAAATAGTGCTTAATCAAACAGGCAAACTCCTTAAGAATGCCTTTATCTGGAAGGCCAATGAAAACCTGTCCATAGAAGAGATAAAGGACAGGTTGAATGCATTGGGAGTAAATATTTACCATCAAAAAATTTCAGGGCTATTAAAAAATCCTTTTTACTGTGGCTTATTAACTCATCCTGTTCTGGAAGGCAATGTCATCGAGGGAAAGCAGGAGCCAATGGTTAGCAAGGAAATATTCTTGAAAGTCAACAACATTCTGGATGAAAACCATCATGGTTACACGGTAAAGCATGAAAATGATGAAATACCACTTAAGAACTTTGTCAAATGCCACACCTGCGGAGCTTCCATGCCAGGCTACATCGTTAAAAAGAAAAATCTCTGGTACTACAAATGCAGAACAGTTGGTTGCTGCAACAATAGAAGTGCTAAAAAAATGCATGATGATTTTATAGGGATGCTCTCGCCGTTTCAGATCGATTTTTCTGAGCAGTTAACAAGTTTAATGAAAAGGCAAATTATAAGTAATTTATCCGACCATCTTCAAACCCGACAAACTGAAGAGCAACTAATTAAAAAGCAACTTATAGAAGTCAATTCCAAAATAGACAGAATTGAAGAAAGGTTTATTTTAGAAGAAATTACCAAAGAGCAATTCTTGAAATTTTCAGATAAATTCAAGGAAGAAAGAGTAGAAATAAACAGACAACTAGAACGATACTCAAAAAAAGTGTCGAACCTTGAAAAATCGGTTGATGAGTTGATTAGCTTTTTACGAAACCTCCCGTCCCTGTGGACTTCCAGCCAGTACAACACAAAAGTCAGGCTTCAAAATTTCATCTTTCCGAGTGGAATTACTTATAACAAGAAAAATGACGAGTGTCGAACCAAAGAAATAAATCCATTATTTTCCTACATCGCCCTTCTGAAGCGGGGTTTGGAGAAAAAAGAAATCGGCACAAACGAAGTAAATTTCAATTGTGCCGATTTGGTGGAGAATACCGGAGTCGAACCGGTGACCTCTTGCATGCCATGCCTATT
>JACCDI011353919.1_pt1 | contig 16204 bp, 14 predicted proteins | sample 7442791 | NCBI WGS metagenome assembly JACCDI01 (sample SAMN15323434, study PRJNA562643) | freshwater metagenome | isolation source: river surface water | place: USA:Blue River Watershed | collected 2017-08-15 | reverse complement strand
TGGAATAATTCAATAAAACTGGTTATAGAGCGAAGTGGTTCTTGTAAGTCGTGTGAAGCGATATAAGTAAACTGTTCAAGTTCCTTATTTTTCTCTTCCATGTCTTTGATGTAATGGTTAATTTCTGCCTGTGAATCTCTTTGCGAGGTAACGTCTCTAATGCTAAGCAAATGAATAATTTCTTTATCAAACGTGGTACGACTAATATTAATTTCGAAAGGAAATTCTTTTCCGCCATTCCTTATACCAAAGCAATGTTCATTTAGTTGTACGAGGGCAGCTTCTGTATGTTCTTGCTTTAAAATCTCCACCATCGCTTCCTGAATATCTTTGTCTGGAGAATGTATAATTTGGGTGATAGGATGGTTGATGATGTCTTCACTTTCGTAGTTAAACATCTGGCAAGCCTTCTCGTTAAAGAATTTGATAAGGCCATTGCTGTTGATGCCAACAATGCCAACCGGAACGGCATTGAAAAGTGTTTTAAAGGCTTCGTTGCTCTCTTTGACAGATGCTCTGAGTGCATTATTCGATTCCTGGATTTCTTGAGCTCTTTTGTAAATATCCAGAGCTTTAAGTTGTTCTTTTAAGTCTTCTATTAAACTGGTTTGCTCAATCTGTCTTTCTTTTTCTTTGAGCAGGTTAGTGACTTCCTCTGCCTTGTGAATAATGAATGCGATGTTTCCGTTCTTATCTAGTACAGGATAATTTATTGGACTCCACGATTTTTCTTCGAAAACACCATCAGAGTTTCTGACATCATATTTCTGAACGGCCATGGCATCGACAGATTTATTTTGGAGTACTCTGTTTAGAGAAGCCTTTAGGTTGGTAACACCAGTGGCATTTGGGTCATCTGGATTGTCTGGGAAAATTTCAAATAAATGATGCCCGATCACCTGTTCTCGGGTGGTTAATGTAGCTTTAAGGTAATTGTCGGAGCAATCGAGGATTATGAACCCCGGACTTAAGATCATGTAAAGATCCGGCGCATGTTCGAATATCGAGTGATAGTCGAGCGTATTAGGCGCATATGTTAGTTCATTTGTGCTCATTTTTAGTCTTAGAGCCTAGTAATCAGTTTTTAAACTAACACAAAAGTAAATCATTTCTGATTTATTTGTTAAGTTTACAATAAAAAATATTAATGATTTCGAATCAAAAAAAGGCGAAAATCAGGCTTTTTTCAGAAACTCAGTTCTGAGCACCATTTGCACTTTGTCAATTCGGCATTCAATTTCATCTTCATCGTCTGTCAGGCGAATGTTTTTCACCATGGTGCCACGTTTTAAGGTAGAAGAGGTGCCTCTTACTTTTAGGTCTTTAATAAGTGTTACAGAATCGCCGTCCTTTAATACGTTGCCGTTGCTGTCTTTTACTATAATATCCATGTCTATTGATTTATGCAAAGATACGCTAATTATTTTAATGGAAATTGGTTAAAATAAACGATTGGTATCAGTTGAAAAAAGCCCATTTTGTATTTTGTTGAATTTCAAGAAGTTGTTAATGGTTGATGGTTTTAAGTAATTGATTGTCATCCTAACCCTTCCAGGGTTTAAACCCTGGAAGGGTTAGGAAAATAGACGTTTTTTACCTTCCCAAACTCACCTCTGTCAATATCTCCATGCTCCTTAAATCGAAGTCTTCGTGAATATGTAAACGGTAATAATTGACCAAATGGTGTATTACTTTTTGTCTTGTTCCTGAACTGAATTCCAAATGCTGAATCCCTTTTGTCATCATCTCGAAAATGATGCATGAACTTTCTCTGTCTGCTGTGTTTTTTAAGGGGGTATTTATCTCCAGAAATATACCATTCTTTAAGTCTAAACAAGCTCCGTCTTCGTATGTGTCTATGTTTGGTGCACAACCATAATGATGAAGTATGCTTAACATCACATATGGCAATTGCCAGAAATGTAAATCTGTATTGATGCCTGGTAATGCTTCGTCATTTAAATAATGAAATAAAGAATGATTGATTTCATTTTCTTTAATCACCTGCTGCAATAATTCGCACAATACCTGATAAAATGCCTGCTGATTAAACGCATTAAGCTCAGGATAATGCAGACAACTAATGTCAGTGATGCTCTGAAGAGATTTTGTCTTCTGGAAGTTGAAACTTATTTCAACAGTATTTAATGGCTGAAGATATGATATTTTAGTTTTTCCTTTGTTCTTAAAGGCCGATGGAATATGGAATCCTATAAGTCCGAATTGTTCTGTTAATATATTCGTTATCGCCGAAGATTCTCCATATTTAATGGTGCGAATTACTATGCCCTTCGACTTGCTAATCATCGCTTAGTGGATAAATAGAATTTTCCCTACCTGAGTTTCTGTTCCGTCCTGATTGATACAGAAGAACAAATAAACTCCTGAAGAGGCTCTCGTGCCATCAAAAGTTTTCCCATTCCAAATAGCCATACCACCATTCGAATAAGTTTGATTAACCAAATTGCCGTTGATGTCTGTGATTTTTACTAAAGTATTATCTGGCATTCCACTGATAGATATTTCTCCTTCGTAATCTGGTTTTACCGGATTGGGGTATATCATTAAAGTTTCGAAATTTTTAGTCGCAGGCAATGCGTCAGAGCGATAAGAGGCAATGCCCATATCTGTACCCATGAAAACTTCTCCAGTCGATTCCATAATGCTAATGCTGGTGACATTGTCACTCATTAATGGCGAATTGTCTTTGGTGAAATGTTTCAGGATGGTTTCGCCATCGCTGTCGATTAACCAGGCTCCACTGTTTGTTCCAAACCATCTTCTGTCACCGCCGTCAACGGTAATACAATTGATTACTTCGCTGCCTAATAAATAACCGCCTAAATTGCTGTTTGCTTCTACCGAAATAATCACTCTTTGTGCATCATAATCGCCTTTCCCGAAAACATTCTGAGGTGTTCTTATTTTTGAATATCCCTGATCTGTGCCTATCAATAACTCGCCTGATTTAGTGAAAGCAATATCATTGACATTAGCAGAAGGTAAATTTCCCGTGCCTTTGTTGATGTTTAGTACTACTTTGATATCATCATTAGGGTCCACAGTGTTTCTATCGCTAAAGGCTATGATGCCTAAGCCTGCCTGAGGAGTCAGAATCCATTTGTTGTTTTTGTTGTCAATGGCAATTTTGCCTGTCATGGATGTTGGCATTTTATAACTGCTCCACTTGCCTGAGGCTGATAACATATGTAAACTGCTGTCTACATCAAAGTTGCTGATCCATAGGTTTGATCTGCTATCAATCGCTAATCCTGAAACAATGGTGTAGATATTTAAACGGCCTTTAAGCGGCGAATTTGTCTCATCCCACACTTTTTTAGGTTCACCATTGTCCATTTGTAACAAGCCTTTACCATGCGTTCCAATAAATAATCTTCCATACTGTTTGCTATATGCCGAATGGGTGTAATCGTATAACGGCAGTGTCAATGGATTCTCTGGTGAGTTAGTCCATTCATAATTATTAAAGTAATAGTATTTCTCACCATTAAAGGTTGGTGCATAGGTAGTCGACCTCATGCCCCCGGCCATAACATACATACTGTTATAAGCATTAATAATTGTATAAGATGTGTGAGAGCGTGGTCCGTTGGGGTAAAAGTACATTTCTGGTCCGAATGGATTCATAAATGCCAATCCACTTACCGGGCTGGCATACCAATAATTGCCATTGCCATCCAATAAACATTCGTTTAGGACATTTATACCTTTGTTAGATGTATTGCCATTCTCGTCTATAGTGATAATATATTTTCCATAAACACCAATAACCAGTTTGTTGTGGTCGACATCGATATTGCTTACGATAACTTTTGGGTTTGGGTCAATCACTGTCCAAACCGAATTGCTGTATTTATACAATTGAGAATCTATTTCTGTATAAATATTATTTTTAAAAGAGGCTATATGAGATGATTTAATATTGGCACTTTTTGATAAATACCAATTAGTACTTATGCCAAGATTGACAGAAGAACTTAGGCTGCCTCTGTATATGCCGGATGTGGTAGAAATGTAGACACTGTCTTTGTTGATACAAGAGCCAAAGATGTTAATGACAGTGCCTCCTGGGCCGATGTTCAAATACGAGTTTCTGATTTCGTTTTTACTTAAATTGAATTCAAGTAATCCAAATGATGTTGAGAGATAGGCAATTCCATCAACGATATTAATATGATTAATGGTTTTTTCTCCAACAATGGTCTTGTTATAAATATCGTCGTTTCTTGTGATGCTTTTCCCTTTTAGTATTTCAATTCTGCAATCTGAGTAAGCTATTACTAACTGGTCTGTACTTTCATCATAAGCCATGGCTTGAACAATGTATCCACCGAAGCCATTTATAGGAGAGAGGCGTTCTGTAAAGCCATCACCACGGTCATATGAAAATAGACCAAAAGTTCCTGCGCAATATATTTTATCTTTGGTCTCTTCGATTACGCGAACATTGCGGTAAGGCAGATGCACACGCCATTGTCCGATACCAACAGGAGGGTTAGTGGCTAACAATGCTCCACTTAAAGAGCTGATTGCTAAAAATAGTATCAAACAGGTTCTTGATATCATAGACAAGTTCAACTTGAAATACTTCATTTTATTTTGTATCCGTTCTTTTATGGCAGAAATTTGACTTAGATCTTAGCAAAGGTACATATTCTCTGGATTCTTCAGTGTAACGATTTTGCTTAGTTCTGACCTCGTTTTATTCCCATAACCATTTTGCACGCTTTTTAGTTTTTAAACCAAAAGGTACAATAGTATTGCTGATGATAAAGTTCACTGCTTCATCGATGTCATCAGTTACAATAAACAGGTCGGTGTCTTCAGGACTGATAGTGCCGTTTTTCTTCATGTCTTCGATATATTCCAGAAGTTTTTGATGGTATTCTTTTCCGAAAATTACCACAGGATAACGTTTTACCATAGAGGTTTGAATTAGTGTCAATACTTCAAACAGTTCGTCCATTGTGCCGAATCCTCCCGGCATGGCAACCAGTCCGTACGAGTATTTTAATAAAAGAACTTTTCTAACAAAGAAAAAGCGGATGTTGGTGAATTTCTGTAAATAAGGATTAGGGTCTTGTTCAAAGGGTAATTTAATATTACAGCCAACGGATTTTCCACCTACTTCCACAGCGCCTCTGTTAGCGGCTTCCATAATGCCCGGACCGCCACCAGTCATGATAGTAAAGCCATTCTTGGCAATTTTACCAGATAGTTCTCTGGCGCTTTCGTAGTGGGGGTGACCTTCCTTAAATCGCGCTGAACCAAAGACTGTAATACACGGTCCCACAAAATGTAAAACCCTGAATCCTTTTATAAACTCCCATAAAACTTCTATGGTGAAAATTAATTCTTTGAATCGTGATTGCGGTCCTTCTAAAAATTTGATTTCTTCTTTGTTAAAAACGTGTTTGCTCATTATTATTTCTATCGTACGGGTAAAAACATTCTACTATTATAAAGTTATTTCGTATGCTTTATTGCGCAAGGCATCACAAAATGACAATTCATGCAAAAATATCATTTATTGAACAGAAAATACAATAATGTTCTTCCGATAATTCGTCGTCTTATAATTCTGAAGATTTAACGATACTGAATAGGCCATGATGCTTTTTATGTATCTTTGCGGAATGAACACTAAAAGACCTTCTGACTCTTACACAATTATGAATGAGATTGTGTTGCCCAATGATACCAACACCCTCAATAATCTAATGGGTGGTCGCTTATTGCACTGGATGGATATTGTTGCAGCCATTGCTGCTCAGAAGCATAGTAATAATATTGTCGTAACCGCAAGTGTTGATGGCGTGTCTTTCAAAGAAGCTATTCGATTAGGCGATGTGGTGACGCTCGAAGCTTATGTTACCCGCTCTTTTAACTCTTCAATGGAAGTGTATATTGAAGTGTCAGCTCAGAATATTCCGAGAGGCGAAAAGTATAAATGCAATGATGCCTATTATACGTTCGTTGCTATCGATTCAAGAAATCGCCCAATTCCAGTTCCTCCATTAGAGCCAGAAACAGAACTGCAAAAGCAGAAGTATGAAGGTGCGTTGAGAAGACGCCAGGTGCGTTTGGTGATGGCTGGAAAATTAAAACCAGATGATGCGACCGAACTAAAGGCGTATTTTACTGAGAAGTAATTAGTCTTTAAAATAGACTTTTACATTCTTATTGTTTAATGACATCTCTGCCCAGAACTCACTGTTTTTCAGTCTTAGAATTTTCCAGGATCCTTCTGTGCCATTTTTAGGGGTGTGAAGCAAATTGACTTTATCATCACTAAATCTCCATGTGCCAGACTCAGAATAATTAATAAGGTTGCCAGCTTTATAACTTAAGTCGTAGTTGTCGTCGCTCTTGATGTCCAACTTGTAATTGACATATACGCTCTTATAATCGTCTGTTTTGTCAACGCCTTCTTCGTATACTTTGTCGATATACCAGGTGTTTACTATTCGGGCTGTTTTAGAACGCAAACTCATTTTTGGTCCGTCTTCATAAGTACAGGCGCTGAAAAAAGTTAAAATTAATGCGGTGATAATGATTGGTGACTTCATGTATAATGCTGTTTTTTAACAAAAATAGTTTTTTTTATGGATTTAAGTATCGATTTTTGATTTTATAATTTTTTTTTAAATATGATGCAATTTAACTTTTTAGCCGTTATCGTGGCTGCACTAGTTTGTATGCCAGTAGGTTTTATCTGGTACAACCCAAAAGTATTCGGCAATGCCTGGATGCGTGAAATAGGAGTCTCCGATCCTGAAAAAATGAAAGAAGGAGTCAATATGTTCAAAATCTTTGGACTGACTTTGTTGTTTTCTTTTATTTTGGCCATGGGGATGATGTCAGTTTCAGTTCATCAAACTGGATTGAATTCTCTTTTACAAGGTCAGCCAGTTACTAAAACTTCTACTGTTCAATTGTTGTTAGATGGAAAGCCTATCGATTGGTTGAATAGTTTCAGAACATTTAAACACGGGGCATTACACGGGTTTTTAGGTAGCATTTTTTATGCTTTACCATTAATTGGAACTCAAGCCGTATACGAACGCCGTAGTTTTAAATATATTTTCATTCATGTAGGATACTGGGCCATTACTATGATTTTAATGGGCGGAATCTTATCTGTTTGGTTGTAATCAGTCTTTTTCCCAGCGTCTGCTGGTTCTTCCAACTCTGTATATCATTGGCCAGGCATTTTGCCTGGCCTTTTTTATGAGTTCTTTTCTCAGTTTTTTGGGATAGAAATAGCGTCGCCACAAGATGTTTTTAGATGACTTATTTACAATTTCTCCTATTTGCAAAATGTCTGCAGTAGCCGAAGCACAACGCATGCCAAAGAAAGCGTATGGATAAGGACTCTCATTCAAAAAGACTTTAATGATTGAATCTGTTTGGATCTTTTTTAAACTATCTATCGGGATATTAATGATAAGATATCGACTGTTGGAAGTGTCAAAAACAAAGTTGTCTCCAGACTCAGTCGTGAATTTTGAATTGATACGGGCTTGAGGGAAGATTTGTATCCCATCTTTGGGAACGAAACTGGCAAATCCATCCAGATAACTGATGCTGACATGTCCACCATGTATACCTCCAAACCATTTATCTTCTCCCTTAGATGCTGGCTGTGACCCATAGACAAACAGGACACGCAATGTGTCTTTTGCATTTGCTTTGCTCAAGAAGATTAAAGTGATGAGAAGGATTTTCGCCAGTTTCATAGTATATGAATATCTTTGACCGTTAAAAGGTAAATGATTCGGAGTCTGAATAAGTATTCAATAGGGACTTGCGGTGGGAAGCTAAATTGAGGATGATAAAATTTTGCATTATCTTGCAACTAAATTGAACGATTAGTCGTCTACTTTTTTAATTGAGGTATTCTATTCTGATATTTCTGATGTTCTGTCTAAGAGCGACCGCCACACATATAGTGGGAGGGGAGATGACATATCAATACCTCGGAGCAAATCAATACGAAATTAAACTCAAACTTTATATCGATTGCTTTAATGGTAATCCTGGTGCTATTGCCCAAGACGCTTATGCAAACATTACCATTTTCGAGGGTGATTCAGGTAAATATCTGCCTTCACTTTGTCAATCTATTTTAAGAGATGCTCCGGTAAGAGTATCAAAAACCAATTACAACTGTATTAAAATTTCCCCGAATGCCTGTGTAGATGCCTACGAATATGTTAAAGTAGTAACATTGCCTCCTATAAAAGGTGGATACTATCTTAGTTTTCAACGCTGTTGCAGAAACAATACCATTGTTAATATTATCAATCCTTTATCGACTGGCGAAAATATTTGGACAAAAGTAAATGACACCACCAGCATAGGGTTTAACTCTAGTCCGGAATTCAAAAACCTACCTCCAAATTTCTTGTGTACCAATGCGCCTCTCGTGTTTGATCACTCAGCAACAGATGCCGATGGTGATAGTTTAGTGTATGAGTTCTTTCATCCTTATACCGGAGCCAATTCCCTTGACCCTCGTCCGGAATGCAATGAGTACCAGGAGCCACCATTCACGCAGATTCAGTTTGAGTCTGCATATTCTTATTTTAATGCTATTCCTTCCAGTCCGGGACTTAGCTTAAATAAAAGCACTGGAGAGTTGAGAATAACACCTACTCTGCCGGGGCAGTTTGTAGTTGGTATTGTAGTCAAAGAATTCAGAAATGGCGTATTGATAGGTTATACTCAACGTGATTACCAGTTTAATGTACAAGATTGCGTATTCGAAACAACCTCAGCTTTTGTCAATCCAAGTGTCAATTGCAACAGAGAGGTATTCTTTACCAATAACAGTCAGAATGCCGATAACTACTACTGGGAGTTTGGAGATAGTACTACTTTAAGCGATACATCAATTTTGAAAGATGGCTATTACAGATACCCCAAGGCTGGCTCTTACTGGGTGCGTCTAAAGGCTTCCAAGGGCAATTGTGTCGATTCAATTGTTAAATTGGTAACAGTTTTTGATCGTATTAATTTTAAACTTCCTTCAGATACTATAATATGTTTTGGGGCTAATGTGAAACTGAGTCCCGATACTTTTTATTATCAGGGGACTTATCTCTGGAACACTGGTTCAAACGATACAGTGATTACTGTAAACTCACCAGGAAGCTATTGGTTGAATGTTACTATAGGGAATTGTAATTCGTATGATACAGTCAACATAGTTGTCGATAATCTTATACTCAATTTAAAGTCCGATAGCTTAGTCTGTGATCCTGAAACCTACGATCTGACTGCTGTTCTGAGATTGTCTGGCAAATACAATACCCTCAAGTGGGATAGCGATGTAGTAAAAATTCCTGAGGATTATACAGACAGTTTTTTGCTAATAAATACGAAAGGCAATTACCGTGTTTCAGGAATCAATGCCAATAATTGCCCTTACGCTGATTCTGTAATTATAGAAGGAATTGATATAAGTCAGCAGTTCAGAACGCCCAATGTCTTTACGCCAAATGGGGATAAAATTAACGATTATTTTCCTGCTGAAAAGGCCTCTTATAAATACAATCTTCAGGTGTTTAACAGATGGGGGATTTTGGTGCATGATGCAAAAAATATACCTTGGTCGGCAGCGGGATTCACGAGTGGAATCTATTACTATTTTATAGAGATGGAGGCCTGTGGTTTCGACAATCGCTTACATGGTGTGATCCATGTAATTAAGTAAGTTGTTCTGGATGATTTCCCAGGCGGCATCGGCTTGATAATGCAGCATGTCTAATCCGTTTTTCACTATGGCTCCTTTACTTTTCATTAGGTTCATCATTTTTGTTTCGGCCGGATTGTATACCATATCGAAATAGATACTGCCTGTTTGGACATTGTCGTAATTCAATGGAAGTAAGTCGTTGCTTTTAATTGCTGAATCGCTATACATCCCAACTGGCGTACAGTTAATCATTAAGTTATAATGAATTAAATCGATGTTTTGGTAATTCACTTCTGTTTGACGACCAATAACGATGTGAGGAATACGTAGTTCGTTAAGAACAAAAACAGCTGCTTTGGCAGCACCGCCGGTCCCGAACACAACAGCCTGTTTTTCTGTGTTGTCAATGATTTGTTCCAGGCTTTTTCTGAATCCAATAACGTCGGTATTGTAAGCATGTAAACGAGTGTCATTGTTTGTTCTTTCAATTAATATCAGATTAGCTGCACCTATAACTTCAACAGCTTCCGAGAATGATGCGCAGAATGGAAGAATAGAGGTTTTGTAAGGGATGGTGATATTAAAGGCCAGTAAGTCTGTATGCTGTTCTATTAACTCAGGTAAATGTATAAGACTAGGAATTGGGAATAACCGATAGTCCCAATCTTTAAGTCCTAATAATTCAAATTTGTTTTTAAAATAAGAGGGCGAAAAGGAATGTCCCAGGGGATAGCCAATTAGTCCAAGTAAAGGCATAGTCGTTTTTTTTATGAAAACGATTAATTCGAGGCTTCTTTTTTGCCCATTTTTGCTTTAACAAATTCAAAAATAATAGGCAGAACAGAGATTCCGATAATACCGAAAATAACGAGTTCAAAGTTTTTCTGAATAAACGGAATATTTCCGCATAAATATCCAAGAACTGTAACGCCTCCAACCCATAAGATAGCGCCCAGAATACAATTAATAATGTATTTGCGGTAGGTCATAGATCCTGCTCCAGCCACAAAAGGCGCAACGGTTCTAACGATTGGAACAAAGCGGGCGATGATGACAGTTTTTCCGCCGTATTTACTATAATAGGCTTCTGTTTTTTCGATGTGTTGTCGTTTTAGGAAGAGTATTTTTTCTTTGCTTTTAATAAGTTTACCAAAGAATCGGCCTACAAAATAGTTGGTGTTATCACCAAGTAAAGCTGCCAGGATAAGTAAGGGAATAAGATAGGCGATGTTCAAACTGCCATCGGAAGCGGCAAGTGCACCAGCTGCAAATAGGAGGGAGTCGCCGGGCAGCAGAGGCATTACCACCAGGCCGGTTTCAACAAAGATGATAAGGAATAAGATACCATAAATCCAGATACCATATTCACCGATCCAAAGTTTCAAATAATCGTTTAAGTGTAACAGAATGTCGAGACCGTGTTTGATTGCTTCCATGCCGCAAAAGTAAATACAAGTAGCGAGAACTTCTAATTTTATGTAGTAGTTCCTCAGCGAAATGAACTTTTAGAACGTTTTTCAAAACGAACGGGTCGAATATTGTTTGAAAAGGGTATTTTACTTTATGAATTGGATTTCAGATCCCGCACCTGGAAGGTGGACACCTTCCAGGTGCGGGCAATATTTCAACATCCAAATCCGTTCTCTTTATATGAAAACCCCAACTAAGATCTTGTTACTGATGACCATGATAATGGTCCTCAGCGCTTGTGGCGGCGCAAGATTAGCCTCTGGTAAACAACATAACAGAAGTTGCGTGTCTAATTTTTAAACGCATACCTCCGCACCTTCCAGGTGCGGGGTAAATACGAGGTGTTTTTAAACAGCAACTTTTTACCTACCTTTGTCTTGAAATGAAAAAATTAATCGTCTTTAGCACAGTTTTCCTACTGTTGTCTCTTAGCCTTGGTTCCTGCGGTGGCAGTAAACGCATGGGTGGAGGTAAACAAAAGAAAGGTTGCAATTGCGGATTCTAACCGATTACCGGGATTTTGTTTATAGGAGTTTCTATTATTTCGTAACGGTTCCTCTTTATTGTTTACCGCTTCTTAATCAGTGTGAAAGAAAGTAATCAGTTTAAAATATAAATGATTGCTTTCCTACTTTTAGATTTAAATATTCAAAATTCTGCTTTCTAAACTATATAATCAGATTACATCAAAGTGATATAGATCTTGTTATAGAAATATTCATCTTCGATACTAATCGTAGATGTCCTGGTTCTGCAAAATGCTCAGATATGAATAATACCGCTCTGGTGCCATCCTGGCTTCTTCAAAGGCTTTAATCACCGCGCACTCTGGTTCGTTAAAGTGCTTGCAATCGTTGAACTTACACCCTTTCATTAATTCCCTAATCTCAGGAAAGTAATGTCCTATCTCGGTCTCTGCAATATCAATAATGCCGAAATCTCTAATACCTGGAGTGTCTATAATCGCTGTCGTGTCATTTAAATAAAACATCTCAGCAAAGGTGGTAGTATGTTTGCCTTTTAGATGTTGCTCGCTGATCTTGTCTACCTTCTGCGCAGCATCAGGCATCAACTGGTTTAATATACTTGATTTGCCTACACCCGAATGCCCGCTGATCAATACTCTCTTGTTTTCTATGACAGGCAATAATTGTTTTTGAGGAGCAAATTCATTGTCGTGTATGGAGCACAACACACATGGATATCCCAGGTGCTCGTACAACATTTTCAGGTACTCAAAATATTCCTGCTCATCTTCTGTATATAAATCACATTTGTTAAATACCAATGCAACCGGAATGTGATAGGCGCCAGCCATTACCAAAAATCGGTCAATAAATCCCAATGAAGTTTTAGGCGATGTTAAAGTAACTACCAACAGCGCCATGTCCAGATTAGCGGCAATGATTTGTCCCTGCTTACTTAACTTATTACTTTTTCTTATGATGTAATTGCGTCTTTTTCCTATGGCTGTTATCATGCCATTAGTGACATCTCCACTGCTCTCAAACTCGTATTCCACCTCGTCGCCAACAGCTACCGGATTGGTGGTGTCCAATTCTTTCAATCGAATCTTGCCCTTAATACGGGCTTCAAGAATGCTCTTGTCTTCCTGCCTGATCTTATACCAGCTACCGGTCGATTTGATGACGATACCTTTCAATACGCTTTATTAAAAAATCTTTTCACAGATTTGTTTAGTCGCTTCACTCTTGCCCATGGTGTAGAAATGCAAAACTGGAACTTTGGCTTTAATCAATTCTTTGCATTGCTCTGCCGCCCAGTTGATGCCAATCTGTTTGACGGCATCAGCAGATTTAGCATGCTCTATCTCGTCTGTTAAGGCATCTGGTAAATCAATATGAAACAGCTTAGATAATAGTGTTAATTGCGATTTGGTTGTCAATGGTTTAATGCCAGGAATGATTGGGACATGGATATCAGCCTCTCTGCATCTATCAACAAATTCAAAATATTTAGAATTGTCGAAGAACATCTGGGTAACGATGAACTCAGCGCCAGCTTCTACTTTTCTTTTTAAGAACTTTAAATCTGTTTTCAGATTAGGTGCATCGTGATGTTTCTCTGGATATCCTGCAGCTCCAATACAGAAATTGGTAATATTGGCATTCGATAGTTCTTCGTCCAGATAAATACCACTGTTCATATTCTTAATCTGGTGAATCAAGTCTAGCGAATTGTTGTTTCCATTGTCTTCTGGCTTGAAGATGTTTTCGTTTTTGGCATTGTCTCCTCTTAAGGCCAATACATTGTCAATGCCTAAAAAGTTTAAATCTATTAACGCGTTCTCTGTGTCTTCTTTGGTAAAACCTCCGCAGATAATATGTGGCACTGCATCTATATTATATTTATGCATAATCGCTGCACAAATGGCAACGGTGCCTGGACGTTTTTTAGTAGCTACTTTTACAAATGAACCATCAGCTCTTTTCTTCTCTACGTAGTCTTCTCTATGGTAAGTAACATCTATAAAAGATGGTTTGAATTCCATCAAAGGATCGATACCATGGTATATGCTGTCTATGCTATCACCTTTTAAAGGTGGAAGTATTTCAAATGAAAAAAGCGTTTTGCTGGCGCCTTTTATATGGTCTGTAATTTTCATTGATATTAGAAGGTTAAAGGCAAATCAATTTCCTTGTCTCCTCTTTTAATTTTAATAGTTGTTGTTTGTCCTTTGCTGAATTTTCCTAAAGCCCTCATGTAATCCTGCATGCTCGAAATCTGGAAGTCGCCGAGCTTTACAATGATATCGCCTTTTAGTAAACCAGCATTAGCCGCAGGTTTACCTTGATTAACGCCATCGATTCTTACACCGGTGCCATCAAAGACATAATCAGGCATAATGCCCAAAGTTACTTTGAAAGTCATCTTTTCACTTTCTTCACTCTTGGTAGTTGTAAACGGGAAATCTTTGGTTTTGTTCACCGCTTTGATCATTTGCATGGTAACACCCAATACCTGGTACATGCCATGGTAATTGATTAATTTCTCATCATCAGATGGCATGTGATAGTCGTAATGCTGACCAGTAAAGAAATGCAAAACAGGTTTGTTTTCGTAGTAGAAATTGGTATGATCGGATGCGCCAGTACCACTCTCGGTGGTTTTGATTTTAATTTCAGTTGAATCAGTTTTTAATTTTGTTAAAGCAGTTTTCCAAACGGGACTGGTGCCAACGCCATAAATCATGAGTGTTTTCTTTATGGAGTCGAGGCGACCAACCATGTCGAAGTTCAACATGTACTGAATGCTTTTCACATCGATCGTCGGATTCTTTACAAAATAGTTACTGCCCAATAAACCTTGCTCTTCACCACTGAAAGCAATAAACAAGTAATTGTTTTTTCTTAGTTTTTTGTTCTTTTTAATTTCTCTCATCAATTCTAACATCATGGCAACACCACTGGCATTATCATCCGCACCGTTGTGGATTTCGCCACCACCTGTGTATCTGCTACCGCCAAATTCGTTGTAGCCTAAATGGTCCTGATGCGCACCTATAACGATGGTTTTTGATTTTTTATTATTAATAAAACCAACCACGTTATGTGCAGTGGCATTTACCTGTTGAATATTTACCTGGAAGGAAATATCTTTTGCTTTTAATATGGATTGAGCTTCTTTTGCTGCGAATACAACTGGAATAGAACGTGGTTTTACATTGCGGTCGAGTTTGCCTTTTGGTGCTTCAATCGCCGAATCAACAATCACGAAAACTACTGCACGAGCACCCATTTTAACGGCCAGGTCTACTTTGTAATTCATGCCTTCGTAGGCTTCGTATTTGCCGTGTGCAACACCAGCTTCTGGACTGCCAAGTTTGATGACGAAAACTTTTCCTCTTATGCCATTGGTGTCAGCATAGTCATTGTGGTTGAGCTCTGGTGCAACAATGCCGTAACCTGCCTGGAATACAGCAGTCTTGCCAATGCTGTCTCTGTTGCAACTCTGAGCCATCGGATAAAAGTCTCCACTCTTTGGTTTAAACCCGTTCATTAACATGTTATCTTCAGTCCATAGAAAGTAAGAGTTGGTTTGGTTAATACGCAATCTGACAATGCTGAAGTTCTGTAAATATGAACCAGAATCATTGCCTTTTGGGGTCAGTTTATATTTTCTAAACTCATCAGCGATGTATAAAGACGATTTGCTTTCGCCTAATGAACCGGTTAAACGGCCTTCCAACATATCGCTGGCCAGGTATGAAATATCCGCCTTCATTCTGGCTGTTACCTCTTCTTCCTTCTGTCCCATTACTTGGGTAAAAGACAGACACATGATTAATACAAGTAGTAAACGCATGGTAAATTTTTTGCGAAGATACTATTTTTTAATAAAACAAGGTCTGCCCCAAGAGCCGAATTTACATTGCTTAAATTTCAGTAATCGGTATTATCTTCGCGGCATGTCTCATAAAATAGCTCCAAGTGTTCTGTCTGCTGATTTTGGTAATCTGCAGCGTGATATTGAAATGATCAATAACAGTGATGCCGATTGGTTTCACGTCGATATTATGGACGGAGTGTTTGTGCCTAATATGTCATTTGGTTTTCCAGTGATGCAAAGTCTCAAAAAACACGCTACCAAACCTTTGGATGTGCATTTAATGATTGTGGATCCCGACCGTTATATCACGCGTTTTGCCGAGGCAGGCGCTCATGTGCTTTCTGTTCACATCGAGGCTTGTACCCACCTTCACCGCAGTCTGCAAGCCATCAAGGCGGCTGGCATGAAAGCCGGTGTGGCCGTGAACCCTCATACCAATGTGCTCAATCTCGAGGATGTCGCCGGAGATATGGATCTGGTATGTCTGATGAGCGTTAACCCTGGATTTGGTGGTCAGTCTTTTATAGAAAACACCTATAGAAAGATAGAGCAATTGAAAAATATGCAGGCCCGCCTGGGTGTTAGTTTCGAAATTGAAATCGACGGTGGCGTTACACTGGCAAACTATAAAAAACTTGTAGATACCGGTGCTTCAGTGCTGGT
>JACCDI011249780.1_pt1 | contig 16205 bp, 15 predicted proteins | sample 7442791 | NCBI WGS metagenome assembly JACCDI01 (sample SAMN15323434, study PRJNA562643) | freshwater metagenome | isolation source: river surface water | place: USA:Blue River Watershed | collected 2017-08-15 | reverse complement strand
TCTTCAATGTGATGAGTGACGATGATGCTCGAAGGGGCTAACGGGTCTAATGAAAATTCTGAGAAGCGACGAAGTAGGTCCTCGCGGCCACCGAGATCAAGACCCGCAGTAGGTTCATCTAAAAGTAGCAGTTCAGGGTCAGCCATTAATGCGCGGGCGATCTGCACTCGTTTCTTTTCACCATCACTTAAGGTGTAGTAACGGCGATCGGCAAATTCGCGAACTCCAAAGGTAGTTAACAGCGCCACCGCTCGTGACTCATCCCAGAGATCATAAACTTCATTCCATCTTCCGATCACTGCATAGGCGGCAGTTAGAACAACATCTCGCACAAATTCATCATCTGGAATATCTTCAGCAAGAAGTGAAGCACAGATTCCGATTCGGGTTCGGAGTTCTGAGAGATCTACCTTCCCCATTTGTTTATCGAGAATTGAAACAGTTCCAGATGTTGGAAATATTCGAGTGGCTAAAATATTAAGGAGCGTCGATTTACCAGCGCCGTTTGGGCCGAGAATGACCCAGCGCTCTCCACTTTGAATACGAAAATCTATTGGGCCCAGAATTCGCTTCGCACCGCGTGTGACGCTCACACCTTGCATTGCAAGGACAACTTGGCTCGCTGCGGCGTTCATAGATGAAAAAGATAGCGGTAAAGGGGATGAATCACTTGCAATTGCGCCATGCGCTGATGTGATTCACGATAATCTTCTCCATTATGGAGTCAAAAAACGGTGTTTCTGAGCAACAGTTCACCGGCCTTATCTTGGTCTCCGGCGTTGATAGCCCAGGTATAACCGAAGCGCTCTTTGAAGCTCTCTCTCCATTCGCCGTAACAATTCTCGATATTCAGCAGGTTGTCATCCGTGGTCGATTGATTTTGACGGTTTTAATCTCGCTTTCACCCGCGCATGCAAAATCTATTGAGGAAGACCTTGAAGAATGCGCCACCAAATTGGGTGTGGACATCGCAACCGCTTTCGAAAGTAGCGACCAGAAGACAATTGCGCCAAAGAAATCTCTTCTTCACGTAGTTGTACTTTCTCAATCACTGAAGCCTGCTGCGATAAATGCCATCGCCGCAGTGATTTCTGAAGACGGCGGAAATATTGAACGCATCAACCGCACCGCGAGTTATCCCGTTACCGCTATTGAGTTGACGGTATCTGGCGCCGATTTAGCAACGCTTCGAAGCGCTCTTGCCACAACTGGTAGCGAACTCGGAGTTGATATCGCAGTCTCCCCCGGTGGTCTCATGCGTTTTGCTACAAAGTTGGTCGTAATGGATGTTGATTCAACGCTCATTCAACAAGAAGTAATTGAACTTCTTGGTGCCAAGGCGGGCGTGCAGAGCGAGATAGCAAAAATCACCGAGTCGGCTATGAGAGGTGAACTCGACTTTGAGGCGAGCCTTCGTGCGCGTGTTGCCTTATTGAAAGGTCTTCCTGCCAGCGTTCTAGTAGATGTTCAATCTGAAATAACTCTGACTCCAGGTGCGCGCACACTGGTTAGAACTCTGAAGAAACTCGGTCACCATATCGCCCTAGTCTCTGGTGGTTTTGAACCTGTTATCGCGCCTCTAGCAAACGAATTAGGTATCGACCATATGCGTGCCAATAATCTTGAGATTGCAGATGGGAAGTTAACTGGAGAACTTGTTGGTCCAGTTATTGATCGCGCAGGGAAAGCTACCGCTCTACGTGATTTCGCTGCAGAACATAACGTTGATTTAGATCAAACAATTGCAATCGGAGATGGAGCAAATGATCTAGATATGATCGCTATCGCAGGTATGGGTATTGCATTTAATGCTAAACCTGCCGTAAAGGCCGCAGCAGATAGTTCGGTATCAGCCCCATATTTAGACTCTGTTCTCTATCTGATGGGAATCTCTCGCGAAGAAGTTGAAGAGGCTTAATTTAAAGTCGGCAGGCGTGAATATCTGTTACCAAGATGCCACGTGCGCCCAGGGACCAGAGTTCATCCATCAGACGATTTGTATCTTTGCGAAGCACCATCGCTCGTACCGCTACCCAATCCTCTTTCTGCAAAGGTGAGATTGTTGGAGATTCGAGACCAGGTGTAATTGCACAAGCTTTATCAACGCTTACCTTCGGAATGTCATAGTCAAGTAGAACGTATTCGCGAGCTGTTACCACGCCCTGTAAACGGCGCTGTAGAACTTCTAGTCCGGCTGGCACAGCTGCACCGCCGCGAGTGATTAATACTGCTTCACTAACCAAGATCGCATCGCCGAATATTGCAAGACCCGCTTGGCGAAGTGTGTTGCCCGTACTAACAACATCAGCGATTACATCTGCAACGCCGAGACGCACGCTGCTTTCAACTGCGCCATCTAAGCGCACTACCTCGGCCTTGATCGATTTCTGAGCAAGGTAGTTTTGGACTAGCCCCGGGTATGCAGTAGCAATTCTCTTGCCGTTGAGATCTGAGATGGATAGTTTCTGCGCTGCAGGACCTGCGAATCTAAATGTTGATCCACCAAAACCCAACGCCAGAACTTCGGTCGCAGCCGCCCCGGAATCGATGAGTAAATCACGTCCGGTAACGCCGGCTTCAAGTTCGCCAGATCCAACATATAAGGCGATATCTCGCGGACGTAGGTAATAAAACTCGACGTTGTTCTCGGTATCAACCAAAACTAGATCACGGGAATCGCTTCTCTGGCGATAGCCCGCCTCTTTGAGAATCTCGATAGACGAATCAGCGAGTGAGCCCTTATTTGGAATTGCAATCTTTAACATTTACTACCAATCTCTAGAGGAACTTGTAGATATCTGCTGGTTGCAAACCACGCGCTAACATCAAAACTTGTAAATGATAGATAAGTTGGCTGATCTCCTCGGCCAGAGCTTCATCGCTCTCGTACTCTGCAGCAAGCCAGACTTCGCCCGCCTCTTCGAGAATCTTCTTTCCGATTGAGTGAACTCCCGCATCGATCGCAGCAACTGTTCCTGAACCTGGTTCGCGGCTCGCCAATTTAGCGGTGAGTTCATCAAATAATTGATCGAAAGATTTCATGCTCTGAGTTTACTAGACGGCGCTTGCGCGATGACGGAGCATTTCAACCATGACCGAAGGTTCTGGAGAGTTAAAGACCGCAGATCCGGCGACAAAGGTATCTGCGCCCGCCTCACGTGCGATAGCGATGGTATCGATCGAGATACCACCATCTACTTGCAACCAGATTGGTCGATCTCCTATCGATTTACGGGTCAGGCGCACCTTCTCCATCATCTCTGACATGAATTTCTGGCCACCAAATCCTGGCTCTACCGTCATGATTAGAAACATATCTACCAGATCAGAAAATTCTAAATAATCTTCTATCGGAGTTCCGGGTTTCACTGCGAGGCCAGCTCTTGCGCCATGTGATCTGATACCTCGCAAAGTCTTATTGATATCCAGCGCTGCTTCAGCATGGATTGTGACGCTTCCCGAACCAGCTATTGCATACTCAATCGCTAAGGTGTCAACATCCTCCACCATTAAATGAGCATCAATGGGGGTTGGTGATGCAGAGATGATTGCTTGCGCCTCTGCCAAGTTCCACGTTTGATTTGGCACGAAACGATTATCCATAATATCGAGATGGATTAGATCCGAAACTTCGGCGATCTTGGCAATCTCGCTAATAATATTTTCGCGATCTGCGCTGAGAATACTTGGCGTGATTCGAATATGTTGATCGCTCATAGAAATACCTTATTTGCCTTTCTTACGAAATGCCGCCATAAACATGGAGTCGCTCTGATGTCTGTGGGTCCATAAGGAGAGCGACTTACCGCGCATCGCGCCGTTAAGTCCCTCTGGAAGAAACGGCGACAAATCAATCTGTTCCAACTCAGGATGGGCTTTCAAAATGTCAGCAACCGCGACAGTGGTTTCGGCGAAGTGCGGAGAGCAGGTTGCGTAGGTAAAGAGTCCACCATCTGCCAACACTGATACTGCGCTATCGGATAACTCACGTTGTAGCGCTGTTAGCGCACGTAGATCGGTAACATTTCTGCGCCAGCGAACTTCAGGGCGACGGCGTAGTGCACCAAGCCCAGTGCAAGGAACGTCGGCCAAAATGGCATCGAAGAGTTCACCGTGTGAAACGATTTCGCGTCCATCGCCTACCCAAACTCTCGCGCTTCCAACTACTTGTCTAACTAACTCTGCTCTTGGCTGACTTACTTCGTTAGCCGTAAATTCCTTTTCGTTCTCTTGTGCGATTGCCGAAAGTAGTGCGGCTTTTCCACCAGGGCCAGCACATAAATCCAACCAGCGTTGTGATGAGGCCGCAGCGTTGGAGAAGATTTGCGCTACAAGTTGCGAGCCTTCATCCTGCACGCCAGCTCTACGACGTCGCACTGGCTCCAAAGTATTCGGAATTCCATCGAATTTGATTCCATATTGCGAATACTCAGTAGGAACTCCGCCGAGATTGACCAACTCTTCTTGCGATGAACGCCCCGGCCACCAAACTAAAGTTGGCGATGCTGGAATATTGTTAGCAATTAACGCCGATTCAACTTCAGAGAAATCCTTTAGTAAGTCAAAGTAGGCCGAAACTATCCATTCTGGGTGCGAATGGATAATCGCTAAACGTTCGACATCATCCTTGATCTGATTTACCGGCTCCATCCACTGATCTAGCGTTTGCGCGCTCATCTTGCGCAGCATCGCATTAACGAAGGAAGCCTTCGACTCCCCCAAAACTTTACGCGCAAGTTCTACTGTCTCAGAGACAGCTGCGTGAGTTGCGACTCGCATCTCAAATAGTTGGTGTGCGCCAAGACGGATTACATCAACGATCCCGTTATCTACCTCACTCCAAGGTCTATCTGAAATCTGCGCGGCTATGTAATCATGGCGACCTTGCATGCGCAGAGTTCCGTATAGAAGCTCTGTCGCAAAGCCTTTATCTCGCTGCTCAAATTTAGAATCACTTAGCGCACTTGGAAGCAATAAATTTGAATATCCTCCGCGCTGGTTAACTTCTTGCAAGATATCGAAGACTAATAAGCGAATTGGGTCCGGTTTAGGCGACTTAAAGGTATTGCGGCGAGCCGGCGTCGCCTTATTGCTCATATAAATCGCTCGTGTTGCTCGATGCGGGCGCCGTTAATCCAAGATAGAGCATCCATGCTCGCCTTACCTGCCGGCTTAACTCTCAAGATTTGTAAGGAGCCTTCAGAGGTAGAGATGAATAAATCTTTACCTTCCAAGAAGATTTCACCTGGCAGGCTTGCCTTTGTTTCACCTGCCTTGGCGGATTCAATTTTGATCGCTTCATCTCGGAAAGTTGTCCATGCTCCAGGTGCTGGATAGAAAGCGCGAATTTTTCGCTCGATTTTGAATGATGCATCTCGCCAATCGATACGGGCTTCATCCTTCGATAACTTGTCGGCGCGTGATGCACCATCTACAGATTGATTAACAGGCAGTTCGTTGGCTTCAATAGCGCTGATCGCATCCAATACGACTGGCGCTCCGACTACCGCAAGATTTTGTAGAAGTGAATCAGTAGTTGCTTGATGGGGCATTGCTATCTCTTTTTGGCGATAGATCGGTCCAGTATCCATTCCTTTATCGAGTTTGAAGACCGTAACCCCCGTGACCTCATCGCCGGCTTCAATAGCGCGTTGCACCGGAGCTGCACCCCGCCACTTTGGCAGAAGTGAGAAATGGAGATTTATAAATCCATGAGTGGGTAGATTGAGAATTTCCTCTTTAATGATCACACCGAAACCAATAGTGATCACCAGATCTATATCCGCCACTGCTAGTTTGAGTTCTTCCTGGTCAATCGGTTTACTAACGGAGATTCCACGATCTTTTGCCCATATCGCAACTGGTGATTCCTTTAGCGAAAGCCCACGACCTGCTGGCCTGTCAGGCTGTGTGATCACTGAGACAAGATCGTGTTCGCTCTTTAAGAGAGCTTCAAGGGTGGGTAGAGCGACTTCTGGTGTTGCGGCAACTGCGATCTGCACTAAATGCTCTTCCCGAACATGTTGTGCGGTGAAGTTTTTATCACTGGACTATTTCCATTGTCTAAAGCGGTGCCGAACCATTCTGATTCGCGGATCTCTTTCATCGCCAATTTACGATCTTGAGCAGAAAGGCGATCGATAAAGACGATTCCATCTAAATGATCGGTCTCATGCTGCAGGGCGCGAGCCAATAACTCTGTTCCTTCAACGGTAATTGGCTCCCCATACATGTTAAATCCCTTAGCAACTGCGCGAAAAGCGCGCGGTGTCTCATAACTCAAAGCCGGGAAAGATAGGCAACCTTCTTCACCTTCTTGCAGTTCCGCACTCAAATCAAGCGTCGGATTAATCAGATGACCGATGGCTTCATCTACATCCCAAACAAATACTCGTAGTGGGACACCTATTTGTGGCGCTGCTAGACCTGCACCCGGTGCTTCCAGCATGGTGTCCGTTAAATCTTCAACCAGAGTTCGGAGTTCTTTATCAAAGTCGATAACCGCGGCTGCCGGAGTCGTCAGCACTGGATCGCCAAAGAGGCGGATCGGTTGAATGGACATGTGCGAAGTCTATCTCAGCGTAGTAGTGAAAGAACTTATTAGCGCCTAGCAAGCATTGTTAAGAGAGTGAATATGGGTCGATTCGCACTTGTATCGCCTCTTTCTTGGCGATCGCGCGATGTTTTACAAACTCACCTACAAATTGTGTGAGATCAGGGAAGTCGCTCTCTGACGAAGTCAGAATAATTCTCGCCTTATCTCCGCCGCGTATTGATGGCCCCAAAACCTTTGTTGATGCAGGAATACGCGCATCAAGCAGAGCTTTCTTAAATCCTTCCGCAACCGTGCTTGCTTCAGAGGTAACCAAATCCACAGTCAAAGATCGCGTAAATGGTGGAAGATCTAAAGATTCAAGATCAGCAAGTTCACGTTTATACATATGCGCTGGATTCCAACTAGCCAGAGCAGCGTTTATTGGGTGGCTACTATCGATCGCAACTAAAACTGGTGCTCCTGGTTTTACCTGCCCCGCCGCCTCAAAGAAAGCTTCGCGAGATCGTTCCTGACCTCGCAGGTCAGAGTAAGAAAAGAAAGATCCTCCCTCAAGAAGGACTGCCGCCGAATAACCACCTTCACATCTTGGCGCCATTCCCTGCGTTGCAATCACTAGCGAACTCTTACCGGTGACTTCTTTAACTGGTGTATCAGCATCCGAATTAATTACGGGGAATCCTGGAAAAGCTCTTCCGATTTCTTCGGCATGACGGATCGCTCCCCTGCCAAGCAAAACTAACCTGTCCTCGTTGCACCATTTACATTTCCATATCGAGAAAGTCATTGAACAATGAACGCACGCAGGCGGAGCGCTCTGGTTTGAGCGCGAGAGTTTTCCACCACAAGAACAGATCGCTAAATTGCGACACTTCTTGCACATCAAAGCGCTGGCATAACCCTTCTTTGGAACTAAGAAAAGTACTGACCCCGACTTTAAAGCACTTCGGATGGGAGTAAATATTCTTTCTGGTAGTAGCTCTGAACCGGTCTGCGGGAATGTAGATACCTGAAGCCGTGCCTTCTTGCTTAAGAAATTAATTGTGCCGGACTCGATCGAGCGTGCCATCTCCAGCGATGGTGAATAGCCAACAAAGTAAAGGCTTAACTTCTCTTCACTCTGACGCAGTAGCGCTATATCTCGCACATTCCAGCCTGGATGACGTGGTTCATAATGGCTCTGTGAATTTTCACGATAAACAATCAGCGTAGTTAAATCAGGCGGAGTCAAAAAGATCGCACTCCGGGTACCGATAATAATCTGGCCCGATTTGTTAATCGCAGTGAGGTAATTTGAATAGCGCTGAGAACGAGAAAGCGACGATGAGAGAATAAGAGCTCCTGGGATTTCCAGTTTGAGAAGTTCCAACTCACGATCTTCTGGAACGATAATTAGAACGGAACCCTTTGCTCGAGATTTCTGAGCGAATTCACTTAAGCGCATTAAGGGATCTTCATGAGGCGCCAAATGTAGATAGGTGACTTCCCCTTTTCCTTTGTTCGCCAACTCTTTCGCCGTTGAACTTCTCGTTTCGGCTGTGAAAGCTTTATCAACGCTAGCCACCCGCGCCGGTATGGCGCTTCTTATTACATCGAATGGATTGCAGATCCAACGCTTAGAGATTGCTGAAATCAGAGTTATCAAATTTGGGGTAGCAACTAACTCCTCTGAAATTACAGATGAGATGAACTTTAGATTGGTGATATCGCTCTTATCTGATCGCTCCAGAACTAACGCTTCAACATCTCGACCAGCAAATGGAACACCGACGCGGATTCCAGGCTTTACCGATTGCGAGAGCCGTTCGGGCACCAAGTAGTCGTAAGTGCCATCTAAATGGCTTACTGAAGTATCAACCCAAACTCGTACGTAGGGATCGCGCAGCGCTTGTGCGCTATCTACTCGCTTTGCTTCTTCTCGCTTTAAGCGAAGTGGACGCGCCGTAGCCACGGCGTTACTTCTCTTTAGTTAACAGCAGCGCGTAGCGCATCGACTCGCGAAGTTGATTCCCATGTGAAGTTAGGGAGTTCGCGACCAAAGTGGCCGTACGCAGCAGTTTGTGAATAGATTGGACGAAGCAGATTTAGATCGCGAATAATCGCAGCAGGACGCAGATCAAAGACCGTTGTTACAGCATCTTGAATCTTCTGAACAGGAACAGTTTCAGTTCCAAACGTTTCAACAAAGACGCCAACTGGTTGTGCTTTACCAATTGCATAGGCAACCTGTACTTCGCAGCGACGTGCCAGTCCTGCGGCAACGACGTTCTTTGCTACCCAACGCATTGCATATGCAGCAGAACGGTCAACCTTCGAAGGATCTTTACCTGAGAACGCACCTCCACCATGGCGAGCCATTCCACCATAAGTATCAACGATGATCTTACGCCCAGTTAGTCCTGCATCTCCCATTGGACCGCCGATTACGAAACGTCCGGTTGGGTTGATCAGCGTGCGCATATCTTTACGAGGTAGATCGATCTTGGAAAGTACTGGTTCAATAACGTGTTCAATAATTTCAGGGGTTAACTTCTTTGCAACATCTACCTCTTCAGCATGCTGACTTGAGATAACAACTGTGTCTAGGGCAACCGCTTTATCGCCATCGTATTCGATCGTTACTTGAGTCTTGCCATCAGGGCGCAGGTAGCCAAGTGCTCCTGATTTACGCACCTTAGATAGCTGCTGCGCAAGCTCGTGGGCCAACCAGATCGGAAGTGGCATCAACTCTTTAGTGTCATCGCACGCGTAACCAAACATCAAACCTTGATCTCCGGCACCTTGCAGATCCAGTGGATCAGCAGAAGACGCAACTCGATTTTCGTAAGCGTCATCTACTCCCTGGGCGATATCTTGCGATTGCTGACCAATGGAAATAGAGACACCACAACTGTTCCCATCAAAACCCTTAACTGAAGAGTCGTATCCAATGCCAATGACGGTGTCGCGAACGATGCCCATGACATCTGCATACCCATTGGTTGTTACCTCACCAGCAACGTGTACTTGACCGGTGGTGATAAGAGTTTCAACTGCAACGCGGCTTGAAGGATCTTGCGAGAGAAGCGAATCTAGGATCGCATCAGAGATTTGATCTGCAATCTTATCTGGATGGCCTTCAGTGACAGATTCGGAGGTAAATAGACGCTTTGACATGGGATTAACCTAACTGAATAAGGGCTTGGTCGAGGAGAAGTTCGCCCAGCGAGTCCTTGCTTGATGTTGGTACTTCTATTTGAGCGCCATTGCTCGTGATAACAATTCCTTGTGTTTCTTTAGCGCCAAATATGGCGCCCTCTGAAACATCGTTCAGATAGAGAATATTAGCGCCTTTGGCCACTAACTTTGCTTTAGCGATCTCAATATCCAGTGATGTCTCTGCTGCAAAGGCGACAACTATCTGTTTATCCCTAAGACGGGCTATAGATTTAAGTAGATCTGGATTCTCAGATAGTTCAATCTGTTGTAGATCGCCCTTCTTTATCTTGCCTTCTGAATACTGCGAAGGTCTAGCATCTGCAACCGCCGCGCTCATGACCAATACATCGGTCTTCGGAAACTCTTCTTCCAAATACTGGTGCATCTGAATAGCGGTTTCAACAGGTATAACTCGCACGCCTTGCAACGCTCGAGACTCTTCTTCGGTTAACTGTGAATTAGCCATAATCAAAGTTACTTCCGCACCGCGATTTAGCGCAGCGCTAGCAACTGCCGCGCCTTGTCGGCCACTGGAACGGTTTCCGATATAGCGAACCGGATCGATCGACTCACGAGTTCCACCAGCGGTAACCAGAACTTTGCGACCTAAGTAATCCTTCTTTGCGCCGATTGATTCTTCAAATTTTTCAATGATTGCTGCTGTTTCCGGAAATCTACCCGGACCGATGTCATCGCCAGTAAGTCGACCTACCTCAGGCTCCATAACTTTAAATCCGCGCGATCTAAGGGTTGCTACGTTCGCGACAGTGGCGGGATCTAGCCACATCTGCGGATGCATGGCGGGCACGACCAGAATTGGTACATCGATTGCGAGTATTAGATTTGTTAATAGATCATCCGCTCGACCAGCTGCGATGCGCGCGATGAGGTCAGCGGTAGCTGGAGCGATGATTGCGCAATCCGCATCTTTGGCAAGTGATATATGGCGAACTTCATCAACGCGTTCCCAAACCTGCGTAGTGACCGGTCTGCCAGAGAGCGCTTCCCAGGTAGCTGCACCAACGAAGTTAAGGCTTGATGGAGTTGGAACAACAGTTACGAGATAGCCGCGATCCTGCAGACGACGAAGTAGATCGCAAGATTTATAGGCAGCGATGCCTCCGCCAACTCCGAGAATTACTTCTCGAGCGCGCGCCATGACTTAAACCTAATTAAAGGTTAATTAAGCAGTTGGCTCGAGGTTTTCGATGGTCAAGAGACCTTCGTTGATTTCGCGGAGCGCGATTGAGAGAGGCTTCTCGTGAACGTGGGTCTCAACTAGCGGACCAACATATTCAAGCAAGCCTTCTCCGAGTTGTGAATAGTAAGCGTTGATCTGACGTGCACGCTTTGCCGCATATAGAACGAGGCTGTACTTAGAACCGCTCTTCTCGAGAAGTTCGTCGATTGGTGGATTAGTGATGCCGTCCATTTGAGCCTCCAGTAATAATTGCTAACTGCTTCTAAAAGTAATTTGCTCGGAAACTGTTAAATAACAGATGCCCTAGCGTTGAGTCACCAATGATATCAGGTGAGCGACGACCTCTTCTACTCGCTCATTTACCAAGGAAATATCGAAAAAACCAGCCTGGGCTAGCTCTTCTTGCGCCAACTCTAAACGCGCCGCCCGTCGCTCTGGTGAATCAGTACCGCGTCCTTCTAACCGTGAAACTAACTCTTCCCATGATGGCGGCTCGAGAAATACAAGTACCGCTTCAGGGGCACGTTCTTTAACTTGCTTGGCGCCAGCAATTTCAATTTCAAGAAGAACGCTCTTTCCATCGCGGAGTGCATCTTCAACCGGCTTGCGAGGAGTTCCGTAACGAGCGCCCGCAAAGTTTGCCCATTCTAAGAAGAGCGCACTTTTAACTGCGTTATCAAATTCTTCATCGGTGTAGAAGAAGTAGTCCACGCCATCTACTTCGTTGTGGCGAGCAGTTCTTGTAGTTGCGGAGATGCTAACCCAGAACTCTCCGGACTCGCGTAAAACCTTTGCGACAGTGCTCTTTCCGACTCCCCCAGGCCCAGAGAGAACCAGAAGTTTGCCGCGTTGTGCAGCAGCTACACGATCAGGAAATTCTTTCAATAAGTTCTCGCGCTGTGAAACTCCCAATCCTTGAATTCTTCTAGTTGGGGAAATATTCAACTTCTCTAGTATTGCTAGAGCGCGAACCTTGCCAACACCTGCGAAAGATTCGAGAAGTTCGGCTACACGCATCTTGGCGATCGCTTCATCATTTACTGCAAGGGTCAGAATTGCAGAAAGAGAAAGTTCGCCTGCCTTTACTCGCGCTTTGATCGCCGCTCTCACCTGACGAGCCGCAGTCGATTTGGCCAGCGCCGCTGATCTCTGTGCTGGAGTTAACTGTGGAGGCGTTGGCATATGTGAAAGTCTAGTTACTGAGAATTTCACTAGCAATCGCCGCGGCTTTATCGCGCAACGCCTGTGGACCTTGGCTCCAGGCTGAAGTTATTGGACGACCAATCACAACATAATTTGCACCTTGCGCAATAGCATCTGCCGGAGTCATTGTTCGCTTCTGATCGTCTGAGCCAACTTCCGTTGAAGGTCGAACTCCAGGAGTAATGATTATTGGATCCGTACCGACTGCGCTGCGGATCGCGGCTGTTTCAAGCGGTGAACAAACCAATGACTTAGCTCCAGCTGACACTGCCATCTTTGCTAAGGCGACCGCGCTTTCTAAGGCCGGACTTGCAAAACCTACTTCGAAAAGATCTTCTTCAGATAGAGAAGTCAAAATGGTTACTGCGGTAACGCTAACCTGCGGAACTGCAGCCGCTGCAGCTTTAACCATCTCGCGTCCACCGCTTGCATGGACCGTTAAAAATTTAGGAGATAAGTGAGCGATCGCCTTCGCTGCCCCTGCAACAGTGTGTGGAATATCGTGCAATTTGAGATCGAGAAAGATCTCGGCGCCAGTCTCTTCGATAATTCGCGCAACCCCAGAACTGCCGAAGTTTAGATAGAACTCGAGTCCGAGTTTGTAGACCGACACTGACCCCTTTGTATTCTCGATCCATGCCAGCGCTGTATCAAAATCTGAGGTATCAATCGCCAGAATTATGGGTGCTTTCATGGCGTATCCGTTCTGTGTGCATATCCGATTGCAGATTTCAAAGATGTGAAGCCCTTGGCTATCAATAACTGCTGCAATTGGTTTTGAATATCAATTAGAGCATGTGGATTTCCGAAACTTGCCGTTCCTACAGAAACACCTGATGCTCCGGCAAGAATAAGTTCGAAGGCATCGCGACCACTTGTTACCCCACCCATTCCAAGAATTGGAACGTTCGGCATCGCTTGATGAACTTGATAAATAGCGCGAACTGCGACGGGGCGAATTGCAGGACCAGATAGGCCACCGGTCTTTCCACCAAGATGCGGACGCATTGAATCAACGTTGATCACCATGCCTAGAACGGTGTTGATTAAAGCAAGTGCATCGGCGCCGGATTCAACGACACCTGCAGCAATAGAAGGCAGATCGGTTACATCTGGAGATAACTTCGCGATGATTGGAAGGTCTCCCCCAATAATTCTGCGCACACCGTCGATAACGCGGCGTGAAGCTTCCGGATCGCAGGCAAAGACTAGACCGCGATTTTCAACATTTGGACAAGAGATATTTACTTCCAAAGCGCTGATCCCTGCAACTGAGCGAACCTTGCGCGCTAAAGTTGCATATTCTTCAACCGTTTCTCCCGCAATAGAAACAATCACTCGCGCCTTTTCTTCAATGAGCCATGGCACGTCATTGGCAAGAAAAGCATCAATTCCGGGACCTTGTAAACCGATTGAGTTAAGCATTCCTGAAGGAGTCTCGGCCATACGCGGCGTTGGTCGCCCGTGACGCGGTTTATTCATGACCGACTTCGTTACGACCGCACCGATCTGGTTTAGTGGAAAGAACTGGGCCAATTCTTTACCTGAACTGGCACAACCACTCGCGGTAAAAATAGGCGACGCGAAATAAGCATTTCCAAGAGTTGTCGAAAAGTCGAAGTTTTCTCCATTAATTAAGGTCATTGCTGCACCTGCGGAGTCTGTCCAACCAAGTGCCATTGCACGTCAGCGCCATCCATTACCGGACCATCAATACAAGAACGCAACATGGAAACTTGTCCATCGCTGCCCTTTACCGGCAAGACACAGGTCATGCAAATACCAATGCCACAAGCCATCGCTTCTTCAACCGCGCACTGATGAACAACATCGGTTCCTTCGGTGAGTTTAGATATGGCAGACAGCATTCCCATAGGGCCACATGAATAAATGACGTCGACGCTGCCAGCCTTTATCAAATCAACGATTGGCTCGGTAACTCTTCCCGTCTGACCCATGGTTCCATCTTCGGTATAAATCTTTAGCGAGTTAACCGAACGCTTGCCCTCCATCGGTGCGTAAATCTTTCCTCCGGTAGATGCACCTAGCAACATATCCACCTTGCAGCCACGAGATTTCAAAACTTCTGCAAGCCCGAAGAGCGGCGCTGACCCATAACCACCGCCAACTAGGAGCGCGTTGACAGGAGATGTAGGAATGCCGAAGGCGGTTCCAAGTGGCGCGACAATATCTATTTCAGAACCTTCTGGTTGGGAACATAACCATTGAGAACCGCTACCGTGAGGAGCTGCAATTAACTCCATCGTTCCACCAAATGAAGTGCTTTCTGCAACGCGTGAAATAGCGAATGCGCGACGAAGAATCATTCGTGAACTGTCTCCGCCAACCTTGATCGCTACAAAGTTCCCCGGTTTACAAACTTTTACTAGGTCACCAACTCCGAGAAGAATCTGATGGTATTGACCGACGCGTTTATTTGATAGAACTGTTGCGAACGCGTGTGTCGCGCCACGATTTATAGTCGTCATTATTTCTTTAACCACTCTTGGATCGGCATCACCGATAATTCACCGCGTTGCAACGCCTTAATTCCCTCGACAGCGGCACTAAATCCTGCAGTAGTTGTGATGCATGGAATAGATCGCTGCACAGCTGCGGTACGAATAGCCCAACCATCGGCTCGTGTTCCGCGACCAACTGGCGTATTGATAACAAGATCAATTTCACCGCTATTGAGTAGTTCAACGATCGTCCTTTCACCCAGTGGACCTGTTCCTTCAGAGTTCTTTCGGACTTTTTGAGCAAGAATGTTATTGACTGCAAAGAAATCTGCTGTTCCGCCAGTTGCAATCAACTTAAAGCCCAACTGCAGAAGAGCGCGCGCCGGAGCAAGACCTGCTTCCTTATCTTTATCCGCGAGTGAAACGAATACCGAACCTGTTTTTGGTAGAGGGCCAAATGCTGAGATCTGACTCTTGGCATAACTCTCACCAAATGTCTCAGCTATTCCCATAACTTCGCCGGTAGAGCGCATCTCTGGCCCGAGAACTGCATCAACTCCCCGACCATCAGTACGACGGAATCGGTTCCATGGAAGTACCGCCTCTTTAACAGATATTCCCTTGGCAACTCCATCTCCACTTGCTGGAAGCAGACCTTCACTTCGTAGCTCTGAAATCTTTGTGCCCATCGAAATACGCGCCGCCGCCTTGGCTAACGCAACGCCGGTTGCTTTACTGACAAAAGGAACTGTGCGCGATGCGCGCGGATTGGCTTCGAGTACATAGAGAATTTCATCAGCCATAGCGAATTGAATATTAATTAAGCCGAGTACGCCAACACCTTGTGCGATCTTTATCGTTGCTTCGCGAATTGCCTTCTGCTGCGAAGGGGTAATGGTCATCGCAGGTAAAACACAAGCGCTATCACCCGAGTGAATACCCGCTTCCTCAATGTGTTCCATGATGCCACCTAGGAAGAGTTCTTCACCGTCAAAGAGGGCGTCAACATCTAATTCAATAGCGCTATCTAGGAACCGGTCAACCAAGACAGGGTGATCTGGAGTTATATCGGTAGCCCTTGAGATGAAGCCCGCCAGCGCTGCATCGTCGTAAACAATCTCCATACCGCGGCCACCTAGAACAAATGAAGGGCGCACAAGAACTGGATAACCGATACGTGTAGCGATGGATTGTGCTTCAAGTTGAGAAGCAGCCATTCCAAATTCTGGAGCGAGGAGTGATTGTTCTGCAAGAACTTGACCAAATGCGCCGCGCTCTTCTGCCAAGTTAATCGCCTCTGGTGATGTACCAAGAATAGTTACGCCCGCCGCTTTTAAACCTGCCGCTAGCCCAAGAGGTGTTTGCCCACCTAATTGAGTAATCACACCAAGGACAGGACCGGCCAGCGCTTCTGCATGAACAACTTCTAAAACATCTTCCAAAGTAAGCGGTTCAAAGTAGAGGCGATCTGATGTGTCGTAATCAGTCGAAACTGTCTCTGGATTGCAGTTGATCATTACAGTTTCAAAGCCCGCTTCACGTAATGTAAATGATGCGTGTACGCATGAATAATCGAATTCAATTCCTT
>JACCDI012057191.1_pt1 | contig 16208 bp, 17 predicted proteins | sample 7442791 | NCBI WGS metagenome assembly JACCDI01 (sample SAMN15323434, study PRJNA562643) | freshwater metagenome | isolation source: river surface water | place: USA:Blue River Watershed | collected 2017-08-15 | reverse complement strand
TTGGGTTTACCTATTATGGAAACAAAACCTGCTTTATGACTCATTATAATTAATTTTTTATTTGGATTACAAAGAAACGAATTATATCTTTGCATTCCAATTAAAAAGGAGTCTATCCGTATTAATTGATGTAGATAGTGCGGGATGGAGCAGTTGGTAGCTCGTCGGGCTCATAACCCGAAGGTCGTAGGTTCGAGTCCTGCTCCCGCTACTAAAGAAGAAAAGTCGTCAGCAATGGCGACTTTTTTTGTTTTACGCCAATTCAAAACCCTTGTAAATACTGGGATTCTGCGAAAAAAATCATTCACCGAGCGAGTTAGATAACGCCTGCTTGACGGGTTGATGACCAAGCCCCTTGGGAACACTGTTTTTTGCAATCGCAGCTTTGTTTCTAAATCGGAAGAATCCCAGTAATACTGTATGTTTCGGGCAATTTCAACTGCTTCTTTAATGAAGAAATCCGAGTTAGATAGCTTCTTTCGCAAATCAAGCAAACGAAACTCCTTTTCTGCTTTTTCTTGCTTAATCTGTTCACTAAATGCCTTGTACTTTTCAGCGGATAAGTCAACAGACGACATCCAAAAGCGCTCATCCAGTTTTTTCAATTTTATATCTGACTCTGCTATCTCCCTCTCGAGAATGGCAATGTTCTCAATCGCATCTTGGTTGTTGAACTCAAAGAATTTTTGTAATTGTTACAATTCAATATGAGAATTTGTCCTAAAATTGGAAAAATGTCTTATAGGTGGATATTTAAAGCAACCATTGGATAAATTTAGCGTACTGTGACCTCCAAAATTGCTCGTTATGTTGGGCGTTTTCAACTTCTAAAATTACAATATTTTCACTTAAAGCTTTTTCTAGGATAATTTCATGGATATCATACATATCTGCAATATAAGTTCTACCCTCTAACTCTCCTGCTAACATATAAATATCTCCCAATTTCTTTTTATGATTTCGAGTCATTAAACTGTATTGATCTTTAGCAACCCAAAAAGATGGTGAAAACACACCTGCTTTTGAAAATTTATCTGGATATAGAAATAAAGCGTAGTAAGAAATTAACCCGCCCATTGAACTGCCTGCAATGAATGTATTCTCCTTACCTTTTTTTACTCGATAATTTGACTCAACATATGGCATCAAATCATTAACTAAACTTTCTAAATATAACTTCCCTTTTGCTTTTACATCCCATACATTTTTCGCATCTGCATTTACTTTAAAATCAAAAGCCGAATATTCAGATAACCTTTCAGCTGAACCATTATCAATACCAACAACTATTAAGTTTTTATTTAAAGTATCTAGTGATTCATCAACTCCCCATTCCCCAAAAGGCCCTGTTAATACATCGAACAAATTTTGTCCGTCATGCATATATAACACCTTATATTTTTCTTTAGAACTATCATACCCATTAGGCAAATAAATCCATATTCTACGTTTAACACCTAAAGATTTTAAATAAAAATCATTGCTTAAAATCTTTACATTTTTTGATGCAGTTGACTTCGGATGTTGCAAATCAAAACCATCTCTCCAATAATCAACTTTAATATAAATCGTTGTATCAGTATTTATTTTATTGACTATAAAGTATCTATTTTGGATGGGAGAGCCATCAATATTACACTCCACACTTTGCCAATTACCCTTAGTTATCTTATATTCTATATGATTTATGTTTTTGAAATCATTAATAGTTAAGCTATACTCACTGGTGCTTAATTTAGAGAACTTATATGAAGTATCATTTGGCGACCAGCCATTTAAATTTGATGCAAAAAAATAATTTGAATTGTTAGCTCCAACATTAGAATTTAATATGAAAGTTATTTTCTGAGAAAACAAACTACCTATGTTTAAGAAAAATATAAAGATTAATGTCAGAAAGTATTTCATACTACAAATTATTACATAGGTATTAATTTATTTTCTTTCATGATTGGTATTATGTTGCAGATATTTTGCTTTAAACAAAATTGAATGTCGTCTTCTATATTCAATTCTTTTAATCTTTGACTATGTGAAGATTTGTAAAGATACTCTCTTAATCCTGTCTCCTTTGCCTTTAAATAAAGGTCTTCAGCAGCTATAGCGGCATCACAAAAATTAGACACATTTGTTCTTAATTGTTGTACTAAAGCACCTGCAAATAAAGTATCCTCTAAATTAAATTTATTTTTCCAACCTGAACATAATAATAGCACATCATCATGTTGTTGATTAAGCCAAGAAGCTAAACTATCTAGATTTAAGAAAGAACCTACAACTATTTTTTTAGCATTTTTAGCTTGATTGATAGCGTGTGTTCCGTTTGTAGTGGTAAGTACAATTTTTTTGCCTTTTACTTTATCTTCAGAATAACTAAAAGGCGAATTACCAAAATTAAACCCTGCAACAACTTCTCCATTACGTTCAGCTGCTAACAAATAATCTTTGCCTTCGTAACTTTTACATTCTTCAATTGTGGCTACAGGAATTATTTCAAGAGCACCGTTTTCAAATCCGTAACAGATAGAAGAAGTCGCCCTGAAAATATCTATCACAACAACAATTCTTCCATCTGTTTCGTAATGGGGTATTAAAGATGGGCTTAAACAAACTTCTAGAGTTCTAGCCATTACTATGCTTTATAAAATGGATACTTTACTATTCTTGCTAATATTTTTTGATCTCTTATAGATATGTAAATGTCTGTACCCTCTTTTGAAAATTCTGTTTTGACATAACCCATACCAATAGCTTTTTGTAATGAAGGTGATTGTGTACCTGAAGTTACAACTCCAATTTCAGCACCATCCTTATCAACTATTTTATAATCATGTCTTGGTATACCACGATCAATCATCTCAAATCCAACTAATTTTCTTTTTAGTCCAGCTTCTTTCTCTGCCAACAAATTTTTAGAATTCGTAAACTCTTTGCTAAACTTCGTTATCCATCCTAATCCAGCTTCTAATGGTGAAGTTGAATCATTTATATCATTACCATACAAACAGAAGCCCATCTCTAAACGAAGTGTGTCTCTAGCACCTAAACCAATTGGCTTTATTCCAAACTCAGCACCTGCTTCAAATATTGCGTTCCATATTTTTTCAGCATTCTCATTTTCAAAATACACTTCAAATCCGCCTGCACCTGTATAACCTGTTGCAGAAACTAGTACATTTTCAACACCTGCAAAAACACCTTTTTGAAATGAATAGTATTCCATTTCAGCAAGATTCATTGTAGTTAATTTTTGTAGTGTAGCTGCGGCATTCGGACCTTGAACAGCTAATAGAGAAGTTCTATCAGAGATATTATGCATCTCTACATTTTTTGTATTGTATTTAGAAATCCAGTTCCAATTTTTTTCAATATTAGAAGCATTCACTACTAGCATGTATGCCTTCTCGCTAATTCTATAAACTAATAAATCATCTACAATACCACCATCTTCATTAGGTAAACATGAATATTGAACTTTCCCATCAACTAGTTTTGAAGCATCATTTGAAGTTACTCTTTGAATTAAATCAAGTGCGTTTTCTCCATTTAAAATAAACTCTCCCATGTGAGAAACATCAAATACACCAACAGCCTTTCTAACTGTTTCATGCTCAACATTGATGCCTGCGTATTGAACTGGCATATTATATCCAGCAAATGGCACCATTTTAGCACCTAATGAAATATGTAAATTAGTTAATGCAGTATTTTTCATATAATTTTTATAATGTGCCAAAAGTACAAAAATTGCTGTAATTAAATGCTCAATTTTAGTTGATTCGGCAAAAGCGTAAAGCTTTGTCTATGATATTTGCAATGTCCGAATTTTAAAATTGCATCTCGGTGAGATTTAGTCGGATAACCTTTGTTTTGTTTCCAATTATACACAGGGTATTCAGCATCAATCAATTGCATATGCTCATCTCTATATGTTTTAGCTAATATTGAAGCAGCGGCAATGTTCATAAATTTTGCATCACCTTTAATAATACAATTATGAGGTATCTCATTATGTTTATTGAATCTATTACCATCAATTAACAATAATTCAGGCTTTAACTTTAATTGATTTATTGCTCTATGCATTGCCTCAAAAGATGCATTTAAAATATTAATCTCATCAATTTCCTTCTCAGTACAAATGCCGATTGCAAAACTTAAAGCATGCTCCTCAATGTAAGCTCTGAGATCATTGCGATCGTTTTCACTTACTTGCTTAGAGTCATTTAAAAGCGGATGATTGAAACCTTTCGGCAGTATCACAGCAGCAGCAAATACAGGTCCGGCTAAACAGCCTCTACCCGCTTCATCGCATCCTGCCTCAATCAATAAATCTTGATAACTTAATTTTAACACCCAACAAAGTTATTTAATTAACAGAAATAGTAAAATCTTGAAGTTGTGGCTTTAATCAATTTGCTGTATGTTTGAATATATTTTATAAAAATGTCATATAACTATCGTTCAGTACTCTATAAAGATTATTATCAAAATCAATCTGGAAGAGCATTTCAGCTACAAATAGAAGATAAAATGGAAAATGATGCGAATCTATTTTCTGCTGAAATTTTACCATTTCTACCAAAAGACAAATCAATTAAAATATTAGACATAGGATGCGGATTTGGTTCTTTAGTAAAACTGTTAAAAGATAGTGGTTACACGAATATACTTGGAATAGATTTAAGCGAGAGCCAAGTAGCAATAGCTCATCAATTCGGACTTTCAGAAGTGCAAGTTAACGACATTAACGATTTCTTATCATCTAAAGAAAATACATTCGATGTAATAACTGGTATAGATATTATTGAACATTTTAGTAAGGATGAATTAATTGATTTGCTAAACATCATTAAAAAGTCTTTAAAACTTAATGGCATTGCTATTTTTAGAACTCCAAATAATGATGCACCATTTGCTACGATTTATTCAAGAGGAGATTTTACACATGAAAATTATTTAAATGGATCTTCAGCAGAACAGTTAATGTTAAGCATGGGCTTTAAAGAAATCGAAGTAAATGAATCTCATATAGTTGTTGCAGGATTTCTAAAGGAAATATTGAGAAAAATTCTTTGGAGCATTTATACTTTCAAAGTAAAACTTATACTTTTTGCAAGTGGAAGAGGTTCTAAAAACGTTTTACTATCTCCAAATATGATTATAAAAGTTAAAAAATAAATATCTTGAGAATAGGAGTAAATGCTAGGTTTTTATTAAAAGACAAACTAGAAGGTATTGGCTGGTTTAGTTACGAAACTCTTATACGAATTACTAGAGCCCATCCTGAGCATGAATTTTACTTCTTCTTCGATAGACCTTACCACAAAGATTTTTTGTTCTCAAAAAATATAACTCCAGTAATTCTATATCCTCAAGCTAGACATCCATTTTTATTTTATCTTTTCTTTGAATGGAGCATTCCATTTGCTTTGAAGAAATATAAGATTGATTATTTTATATCACCAGATGGTTATTTGCCATTAAAATCTAAGGTGCCCTCATTAGCAGTAATACATGATATTGCTTTTGAACACAGAAGTACTGACGTTGGGAAATTAATGCTAAAATATTACAGATATTACTTTCCAAGATTTGCAAATAAAGCTACTAGAATTGCAACTGTTTCAGAATATTCAAAGCAAGACATAATTAATACTTATAAAATATCTGAAAATAAAATCGATGTGGTTTATAATGGTTCGAATGAATTATACAAACCATTAGATATAGTTCTGCAAGAAAATACTAAAACCAGATACACCAATAATTGCGACTATTTCGTGTATGTAGGCTCACTTAATCCGAGAAAAAACATCGCTAATCTTTTAAAAGCTTTTGATGTATTTAAAAGGAAAGATTCTACAAATAAAAAACTATTAATAGTTGGGAAAGTAATGACCGATGATCAACACTTTAAATTAGCACTTGAATCAATGCAATATAAAACAGATGTTCTCTTTACGGGCAGAATTCCTAACGAAGAACTTCACCTTGTACTGGCATCTGCAACTGCCCTAGTTTACATTCCGTTTTATGAAGGATTTGGTATACCTATTTTAGAAGCATTTAATTGTAACACACCAGTTATCACCTCTAATGTGACGTCATTACCCGAAGTTGCTGCTGATGCAGCTTTATTTGTAGATCCTAATAATGTAAACGAGATTGCCGAAAGTATGCATTTGATTTTAAACACAATTATTCGCAATAATCTTAAAGTTAAAATGAAAGATAGAGCAATAAATTTCAGTTGGGAAAAAACAGCTCAACTACTTTGGAAGTCATTTGAAAAAATGGCTAAAGAGAATAATTAATATTTAATATATGCAAAAGAAATTCATTCTTAATTTGATATTAATTATTGCAGTTAACTTGTTAATTAAACCCCTATATATTTTTGGTGTTGAAATAAACGTGCAAAATACTATAGGCGCTGAAAATTATGGAATGTATTATGCACTATTCAATCTAAGTTTTATACTCAGTTTTATATTAGACCCAGGCATTACCAATTACAACAATAGGCATATTTCACAAAACCATCATTTGCTCGATAAAAGTTTTAGTAATATCACAATTACTAAATTATTTTTGAGTTTATTGTATATGTTATTCATTTTGATTTATGGAATTATATCAAAATTGAATACAACCGAATGGACCTTGATTTTATTATTACTATTAGGTCAAATTTTTAACTCATATACCCTTTATAATAGATCAAATATAGCTGGATTACAATTATTCAAGACAGATACTTTTTTATCTATTACAGACAAATTGTTAATGATACTACTCTGCTTACCTTTATTTATTTTTGAAAGCGGTAAGTCATATTTGAATGTAAAAACATTTGTTTTGCTACAAACTATCTCATTTGGCATATCAGCAGTTATATCGTTTTATATAGTAAAATCAAAAACAGAACAATTCAGGATAGAATTTAAATTCAATAAGATAATTGTAATATTAAAAGAAAGTTTTCCATATGCACTTTTAACATTACTGATGTTAATATATTCTAAAATAGATACTGTTCTTATTAAAGAGCTACATGGAAATGGAAATCAAGAAGTAGGCTTTTATGCAGCTTCATACAGAATAATTGATGCATTGAATATGATTGCAGTTTTGTTCGCCGGCCTTCTTTATCCGATTTTCTCAAAATCTATTAAATCAAATATCGATGTAGCTAAACTAATTAAAACTAGCTTTTCAATTCTAGTATTACCTTCAATTATAATAGCCATTGTAAGTATTATAAATTCTAAAGAAATCATGCAATTTCTTTATCATGAAAAAACAGAATATAGCGCCAGCTTATTTCAGAAACTTTTAATTTCATTTATATTCATATGCAATAGTTATATTTTTGGCACTTATTTAACTGCTAAAGGCGAAATTAAATTACTTAACAGATTTGCTCTAATTGCAACCATTTCAACAATAATTTTGAATGTTATATTTATTCCGAAATACGGTGCTGCTGCATCTTGTTTAATTTCAATATTTACTTTTGGGATTGTTTCATTATTACAAACTCTATATTCTTTAAAAAGTCTATCTATTAAAATAAGCGTAATGAAAATAGTAAGCTTTATTGTTTGGCTATTAACAATTATTAATATAAATGTAGCCTTGAAGAATTATATAAATAACTGGTTACTAGCTATCTTAATCGGAGCTTTCTTGTCTGTAATAATTCTATTTATTGTACGTTTAATTTCTTTAAAACAAGTCCTAATGATACTTAATAACAAGTAATAATTAAAGAAAATCTATACATTTGCGTTAAACAACTAAAACTACATGAAAGTACAAAACGATCAGTCATATTCATTTGATATCATTTACTTTATTCAACTCATTTGGAAATGGAAGTTGCCTGTGATCATAGCATGCTTAATTAGCGCGGTTGCAACCTATATTTTTACCGGTCCGAAGTTCATTACCCCTCTATATAAAGCTAGTGTAATATTTTATCCTACTTCAAACGTAAACCTTTCAACTACATTACTTACAGAGCCTGGTAACCAAGGATTTAGTGTATTAGAATTTGGGGATGATGAAGATGCAGAGCAACTACTTCAAATATTGAATTCTGACGAAATGAAGAATAATGTTGTGATTAAATTTGAGCTTGCTTCGCATTACGGACTAGATACAAGTAAAACTATTTCTATGTTAACTCTAAGAACACTTTTAAGCAAGAACTTAGAGATAAAACAAACCGAATATAAGGCAATTGAAGTAGTTGTATTTGATCGTGATCCAGCATTAGCTGCAGAGTTAGCAAATTACATCGCAAACTACGCAGACAGCAAGAAAAATGATATTCAAAAGTTAAAAGCAAAAGAAGCATTAAATATAATTACTGAAGAATACGAGCGTCAGATTAAAATGATGGATTCATTAAATAGAATTTTATCAAATTTGAGAAGTTTAGGCATTTACGATTATTTCGAACAATCATCACAATTAAACGAAGCTTATACTCTAAATAAAATCAGACTAGATCAAGAACAAGCATTATTGAAGGTATACGAAGAAAATAAATCTTCACTTCCTGATACAATGATAATTAAATCAAAAGCTAGAGTTAAAGGATACCAAGCAGCGGTTAGTTCTATTCAACCAAAACTAGATTTAATTACAAAGCATGGTGGAAACTATCTTAACAGCATTAATACTCTTGAACTAGAACGCAAAAAATTACTTAGCCTTAAAGTAAGATACGAAAGTGCAAAAATGGGCTTTGAAAAAACACTGCCTCAAAAGTTTGTTATTAATTCTGCAGATAAACCAGAGATAGCCTCTAAACCACGTAGGTTACTTACTACAGCTATTGTCTCAATTTCAACTTTATTATTCGCATTAGTTGCTATAGTTTTATTAGACTATTTACCAGCTCTTAGAAGAAATTACATTGAAAGAAGTTAGAGAATTAAATAAAACTGATTATTTATTTTTTTTTGTTAGCATATTAATATTTATTGCTGCAAATATATATGGTGTATACATTGACATACCATATATCTCAGTTATTCCACTATTACTTATCTTTGCTGCAATAACAATAAATAATTTCTCTTACCTATTCTATTTTTTAGTTGCCTCATTACCCATTTCAATTGATGTTTATTTCGGCAGCCTTTCATTAAGTGCTCCATCAGAAGTTTTAATGTTAACTTTAACTGCAGTAGTAATACTTTTAGTAATTAATAAACGATTAAACATTAAAGATTATTTAAATAATGCAATTTCAATTCTAATAATATTACAATTGCTACTTTTTGTTTTTAATATTTTCATATCACTATCACCAATACTTTCTTTAAAATATTTATTAGCTAAACTTTGGTTTTATGCTGCATTAATTATAATGCCGATAATTATTTTGAAAACTGAAAATGATTTCAAAAAAGCATTTTGGTATTTTTTCATACCATTGATGGCTACGGTATTTTATACAATTTTAAATCATGCATTAACGGGATTCGGCTTTGAAGATGTTAATTCTTCTGCTCGCCCTTTCTATGTTAATCATGTTATATATGCATGTACATTAGGCTTATCATTGCCATTTGTAGTTGCAGCTGTTGGATGGTATAGGCAAAATAAATTAATACGATCTGTTTTAATTTTTTCGGTTGTTATATTATTGTTTGCAATTATTACATCATACACTCGCACAACATGGCTTTCAATAATTGCAGCAATTGCAGCTATCGTAGTCTTTAATACGAAATATCTTAAGCATTCAATAGTAATTGCTTTAATTGGGGTTGCTGGTTTTTGCTATTATTTAGTAGATAATAACACATACATGAAGTATGCACCCAATTATCAAAAAACTGTTTTTAATCAAGAAGACTTCAGTAAGCACATGGAGGCTACTGTAGAAATGAGCGACATATCTGGCATGGAAAGAATTTACAGATGGGTAGCAGCAGTAAATTTAATTAAACATAACTTTTGGCTTGGCACTGGTAACAATACTTTTTATCCAACTTATAAATCATACGCAAATCCTGTTTTCATTACATATGTTAGTGATAACCCCGAGAAATCTAGTACACACAATTATTTTTTAATGGTGTTTTCAGATCAAGGGGTATTCGGATTTATAATATTTACCTTGATTTATTTATGGTCTATTATTAAATCTCATTCGGTTTATAGGAGAACTAATGATAGATTTATAAAAACCCTAATGACTAGTTGTTTTGCTGTATTAGTAATATTTCTTGTTCACCTTGCTCTAGGTGATATGGTTGAAGTAGATAAAAACGGCGGTATCTTTTTTATAGTTATATCGATAATAATTATGTATGATATTAAAACTTCAAAACAAATTATTACTAATTCTTAATATCAAAAGCATCCCTAATTCCGGAAGAAAATATATTGAATGCATAAACTAAAATCATAATTGAAAAGCCTGGTATCATAGCTAAATAAGCGGCGTCCATAATAATATATCCGTAGTGCTCTTTTACCATCCCACCCCAAGTAGGAACTGGTGGCTGTGCTCCAAAACCCAAGAAACTCAACCCTGCTTCTAATAAAATTGCTGATGCAAAATTTGCTGATGCAATTACTAATAAAGGCCCCATCATATTAGGGAGAATGTGCCTGAAAATAATTCTAAATTCGTGATAGCCTAAAGCTCTTGCTGCTTCAACATATTCTATTTTCTTAATTGAAATCACTTGACCTCTTACTAATCTTGCTACTTCTACCCACATACTCATACCTATAGCTATAAATACTTGCCAAAATCCTTTGCCTAAAGCAAATGAAATTGCAATAACTAATAAGAGCGTAGGTAGCGACCAAACTACATTAATGAACCATGAAATTAAAGCATCTAATTTCCCGCCATAGTAACCTGCAATTGCTCCTAAAAATATTCCAATAATCATTGATAGAACAACAGATACAATACCCACCAATAATGAAACCCTAGAACCAATTAAAATCCTAGAAAACATATCTCTACCATATCTATCTGTCCCGAAAATATAATACTCAATATCTGTATGGTATTGCTCAAAATCTTCATAAGTATTACAACCGATTTTTTGAAGTGAAATAGAATCTACACTCACATCTGCATACCTTTTGAAATAAACAATATTATTTCTATGCCAAAGTGTGTCGATTGCAATATGTGAATTAAGCTGACCTTTCCCTTTTAAAAAGATACTCAAAAAAGAACTTTCATCTTTGAACTCATTTATATCCTCTCTGATAAATTTAACTTTAGTGCCAGGCTTCAATGTACTTAGCTCTAAATGCATATCGTTTGCATTAGTAGAATTGTCTGGCGAAAGATGATATGCAAATACACTTAAAAAAAGAAGGAAGCAGATAATTATTAAACCAATTACCGCTAATTTATTTTTTAAAAAATTATTGAAAATTCTATTAGTGTGACTTATTTCTTTCATTACAATTAATATACTTTTCTGCCTTTCCAATGGTATGTTTTATTGATATTCCCTATCACACCTATATACAGAATATAAAATACATATAAAAATACGATAAGCGGGAAATAAAATATATATCTAATATTATCAAAAAACCTTAACATCAAAAACATGAAACAACCATCAAACAATAATTTTAAAATTATCGCAATAGAAAAGAATTCAAAAATACTATTGTCGAAAAAATAAATAATAGGTGATAAAAATAATGCTAAGTTAAAAAGAAAAACCCCAACAACTATGGAAACAACCTTCTTATCGGTATATCCAGTACTTTTTGAAGCCCATCTTTTCCGTTGCTGAATAAAACCTGACAAATTATGTTTTGCATAAGTTTTAACAATAGCATTTTCAGATTTAATAAAACCTGCAGAATTCGGATATTTAGTAAATACCTTATGCAAGAATAGCTCATCATCGCCAGTTGCTTTATGATCAATTCCTTTAAATCCATCAAGTTCATTAAAGACCTCTCTTTCATAAATAAAATTGGCACCATTGCAAGTGATCGGATAATTATTGAAAATTGCAGCAGCTCCTATTCCAATTAAATATTGAAACTCTATTGTCTGAAATATTTCAAATAAATTCTGTTGTTGATGAAAAGTTACTGGAGCAGAAATGACTTTAAATTTGTTTGACTCGTAAAAATCAACAATAGTTGTCAGCCATTCTTTATTTAACCTGCAATCACCATCAGTACTAACTATCAATTTGGCATTTGATAATTTTATTGCTTCGGTAATAGCTTTTTTCTTATAAGAATTTATTGGCTTATCTAAATTCAACTTTATCAAACGAAGATTTGCCATTTCAAACCCTTCGATTAATTGTGCAGTATTATCATTTGAATGGTCATCAACAATTATAACATCAAATAAATTAGAAGAATAGCTTTGTGATTTTAGATCATTTAAAAGATTGATGATATTAGATTCTTCGTTTCTTACAGCTACTACAACCGTTAATGTTGTATTTAGTTGCTCTCTTTTAGTAATGTATTTTTTTGATCTCAACCATCCGTATATAAAAAACAAAACGATTGCTACATAAAATAAAAGTAATAGATAGAAGAATATACTAATTACGTGCACCTAAGAAATTTGCTTTTAATACAAAATATGAACCGATTATTGCTGGCAATATAACATTAAGTATCCATATACTAAAAGCTGATGCTACTATGGGCAATACATCACTACTTAATTGTTCGAAGAAAAATGCAGCTACAGAGCCTCTCATCATAATTTCAGTAATTGCGAAGCTTGGCAAAATAGATTGCGCAAGAAATATCAAGGAAGTCATCATAATTATGTTGCTTATACCTAATGAAGGGTCAACATAATTTATTATCAACAAATATTGCGTTGAAAAAATAGAATATCTAATAAAAGCAAACAATAATATAACCAGAATTTGTTTTGAATGAAATAGGTCAAATACTCGTGTGTACTTTTTAATTTTTGACAACCATTTTATTTTATCAGCATAAAAACTCAACCTATTTATGTTAATAAATAAATGAATTAATAAACAAATAAAAACCACTATAGTATAAGTTAAAATATTTAGCACAATAGTTTCAGAGCTAATATATTTCGAAAAATAAAATAAGAATGCTAACAATCCAACAGACAGTGTGATTATCAATTGCGAAATGGAAGTAATGAAATTAATCACAATGCCAGCACCTCTATTATGATCTTTTAAATACAATATTTTACCACCATATTCTCCTAAATTGTTAGGAGTAAATATGCCTATTGAAATACCTGAAAAAACAGAGGCTAGAGCATTAGATAATGAAACTTTTTCAATCGAACGAGTTGCATATTTCCACTTAATTGCTTCAACAATTTGATTAGCAATAGCAAATAATAGAATTAAAAAAATATTGAAATTAAACCCTTTAATATTTATTAATTCAAAAAGCTTATTAAATTTAAACAATGCTTCTTTATTACTTAATGTATTATAAATATATCCAAAAGTAAAAATCAGAATAAGTATCTTTAAAAGAATAACAGCTATCTTCTTATATCTTTGCATAATTATAGCTGCAATTTAAGAAATTAAAAAATAGTAAGTTGAAAGAAGAAATAATACTCGGTGTTGACCCTGGTACTTCAATTACCGGTTTCGGTATAATTAAAGTAGTATCTAAAAAGATTGAGCTGATTGAAATGGGCACAATTCATATGTCTAAGGGAGATGAACATGCCGATAAATTAAAAAAGATATTTGAGTCAATTCTTGCGATTGTAGAAAAGCATCATCCCGATTATCTTGCAATTGAAGCACCATTTTACGGAAAGAATGTTCAATCAATGCTCAAGCTCGGTAGAGCACAAGGTGTAGCAATTGCAGCAGCTCTATATCGTTCAATTCCGATATTTGAATATTCACCCAAGAAAATTAAACAAGCAATTACAGGCAATGGAAATGCTTCTAAAGAACAAGTCTCTTCTATGCTGCAATCTTTGCTAAAATTCGAAGGACATCCAGAATTCTTAGATGCTACAGACGGGTTGGCAGCGGCAGTTTGTCATTATATACAAAATTCAAAGCCGATTCTATCAAATAATAATCCAGCTAAGACTAGCAAGAAAAAATCTAAAGGTTGGTCGGCTTATTTGTCTGAGAACCCCAATAAAATTATCAAATGATTATAAGCTGATTTTTTCAGCTATTGCGGATGCCAACGACTTAAAATCATCATCACTTAAGATAACTCTTTCATTCGCAAAATTCATATCAGATATACTGTTCATTGGAATTAAATGAACATGCGCATGTGGTACTTCGAGTCCGACTACTGATACCCCTATCTTCTTACAATCTATAACCTGTTTTAATCCCTTAGCTACTTTTTTCGAAAACAACATCAATCCAGAATAATTCACATCATCCATATCAAAAATATAATCTATTTCATTTTTTGGTATGCATAAAACATGTCCTCTTACAACTGGTCGTACATCTAAAAAAGCTAAGTAGTTATCATCTTCAGCAACTTTATAAGCGCTGATTTCAGAATTAATAATCTTTGTAAATATAGTTGACATATTATCTCGAAATTTCGATGATCTCAAATTCCATTGTACCATTTGGTACTGTAATATTAGCTTTATCGCCTACTGACTTACCTAATAAACCTTGAGCAATAGGAGACTTTATTGAAATTTTACCAGATTTTAAATCTGCTTCTTTTTCAGCGACTAATTGATAAGTCATTTCAGTGCCATTCTTAGTGTTTTTTATTTTCACTTTAGACAAGGCTAATACTTTACTATTATCAATTTTAGACTCATCAATTACTCTAGCATTACCTAAAACTTGTTCAAGCTTTGCGATTTTTAATTCTAATAAGCCCTGCGCTTCTTTAGCAGCATCGTATTCAGCATTCTCTGATAAATCACCCTTATCTCTAGCTTCGGCAATCTGCTTTGAAATATTAGCTCTTTCAATTGTTTTTAAATAAACTACCTCTTCTTTTAACTTATCTAAGCCTTCTTGAGTAAAATAAGTAATCTCTGCCATAATCAATCTGTTTGTTTGCTAGTACTAAAAAAACAGAGAAGACTGCAATTACTGCAGCCTTCTCTGTCTAACAAATATAAAAATTTAATTTTTTATAAAGTAATTCTTGCTCCAAAAGCATGTGTGCCACTAAACACACGTGTAGGTGCATAAGAATAATCAATAGCAAATGTAGAACCCTTAGAGCCTAATGGAATCTCTACTGTAGCACCAGCTGCGAAGCCAGTATATACTGTAGGAGTTAGATTTTCGTCTCCAATGTTTTCTTCATTGTAATAACCACCTCTTAACATTAAAAATTTCTTGTAACCATATTCAATACCACCACCAATTTGGTCGTTTGAGAATGAGTTAGAAGTGAAATTACCTAATGCTGTTAATCTGTGGCTACCATCCTTACCTAAATAGAAATCGTAAGATAAACCTAAGTTAAGTAATGAAGGTAATTGATAAGCTTGAGTTTTTCTAATCGCTTCAATTTCATATGGCACACCAGATTGGTTGAATCTAGCGATAACACCGTCACCTGACATTTTCAAATCCGGACCAATGTTTCTTAAAGCGATACCAAACTTTAATTGATCTTTATCACCTGATGTGTATTGAATACCTGCATCTAATGAGAAACCTTGTGCACGCAAATCAGCAATTGATTGTTGAATTCCTCTTACTAAGAAACCACCATGAATACTATTCGAGAAATCTTTCGAATAAGCAACAGCGAAATTAATTAATTGAGGAGAAAACTTGCCGATTCCACCATCAGGTCTATCAGTTGTTGTTACATCAATATCTCCGAAATCCATCGAAGTGATTGATACTCCTAAAGTACCACTTCCTCCAACTCTTTGAGCTAAACCAAATGAATTGATATTTACATCAGTTCCTTTTAACCATTGAGTTCTTGAAAATATTACTTCAGTTTTTTTAGTTGCAGATAATCCACCAACGTTTAAGTTCATAGATTCTACACCTTTAACCAATGCAGTATTCATACCAGCAAAGCCGCTACTTCTAGCCCATGGGTTAATTAGGAGTTCTGTAGCACCTCCTGTTCCAGTTCTCTCACCATTACCTGCAATTAATGCTGCAGTTAATATTGCTCCAAGAACTGATATATATGCTATTCTATAGAATTTTTTCATATACTGTTTTTTTTATAATCGTTAT
>JACCDI010229456.1_pt1 | contig 16212 bp, 10 predicted proteins | sample 7442791 | NCBI WGS metagenome assembly JACCDI01 (sample SAMN15323434, study PRJNA562643) | freshwater metagenome | isolation source: river surface water | place: USA:Blue River Watershed | collected 2017-08-15 | reverse complement strand
TACACGTTCACTACGGCAAGATTGAAGCGATCAAGGGCGTATCAATCGTTGTTAATGAAGGCGAAATTGTTACTCTCATCGGCGCTAACGGTGCCGGTAAGACAACAATGCTTAAGACAATTTCGGGTCTTCGTCCAGTAACGAGCGGACAGATCATCTTCAATGGTCAAGATATCTCTAACGTTCCTGCACATAAGCGCGTAGATCTTGGTCTATCGCAAGCACCTGAAGGTCGCGGAATTTTCCCAGGTATGACCGTTTTGGAAAATCTTGAAATGGGTAAGTTCCACCGTCACGACCGTAAGAACGAGATGGCCGAAGATCTAGACAAGGTCTACACGCTCTTTCCTCGCCTTAAGGAACGTATCTCACAAGCAGGCGGAACTTTATCTGGCGGCGAACAGCAGATGCTCGCAATTGGCCGTGCGCTAATGGCTCGTCCAAAGGTTCTTCTTCTCGATGAGCCTTCAATGGGTCTAGCACCTCAGATGATTGCAAATATCTTCCGCATCATCACCGAGATCAATAAGACAGGCGTAACAATTCTTCTCGTGGAACAGAATGCACAGCAAGCGCTGCAACGCGCACACCGTGCCTACATTCTTGAGACCGGAAACGTTGTTAAGGAAGCTAAGGCTTCAGATCTTCTTAACGATCCTGCAGTACGCGAGGCCTACCTTGGTACTGGCGCTCACTAGTTAATTTGGCTTTCGGCCATTCTTATCGCTGAAGACGCTACGCTCTTTCAGCCAGGATCATGCAGGTAATACGTGCACTACAGGTACGTTGACCCTGGTCATTAGTGATAACGATTTCGTAGACGCATAAGGTCTTGCCAAGTGAAACGGCTGTCGCAACTCCAGTAACGAAACCTGAAATTGCCGATTTGTGGTGCGTTGCGTTGATATCAACGCCCACAATTTTTCGATTAGGACCGGCGTGAAGCTGAGTACCTATCGAACCAAGTGATTCTGCCAATACAACATTTGCACCACCATGAAGTAAACCGATGGGTTGAGTATTTCCTTCAACTGTCATACGACCAACTAAGCGCTCAGGAGAGGCCTCAAGGATCTCAATTCCCATCTTCTTATCGAGGGCGCCACTTCCGCGTTCGCGAATTAGCTCTAGATAGTTCGGGGTATTTTCTGGCTGCGTCATAGTTCGAAATAGTAACTTGTTAACGGGTACTTCTCTAGGATGACGCCATGGCCCAGAAGCGTTTATTACTTATCGATGGCCATTCGATGGCATATCGCGCCTTCTTCGCACTTCCTGCTGAAAATTTCACAACCGCACAGGGCCAACATACTAATGCTATTTATGGTTTTGCGACGATGTTGATCTCACTATTAAAAGATGAGAAGCCGACACATGTGGCGGTTGCCTTCGATGTATCTCGCAAGACTTTCCGCACCGATATCTTTCCTGATTACAAAGCTAATCGTGCTAAGACTCCGGATGAATTTCGTTCACAGATGTCTTATCTAAATGACTTAGTTAAGGGTTTTGGAATAACACAGTTTGCGATAGAGGGATACGAAGCAGATGACATCATCGCCACAATTACTAAGCAGGCAGAACGTGAAGGTGCTGAAGTTCTAATCTGTACTGGCGATCGCGACAGTTTTCAGTTGGTGACAGATAAGACCACTGTTCTCTATCCAAAGCGCGGCGTCTCAGAACTTGCGCGAATGACACCGGATGCCGTGCAAGAAAAATACGGCATGAGCCCTGATCAGTATCCAGATTTTGCGGCGCTGCGCGGTGACCCGAGCGATAACTTGCCATCGATTCCAGGCGTTGGTGAAAAGACTGCCGCAAAGTGGATAGTTGAGTACGGATCTCTTAAAGAATTGATCTCCAACGTGGACAAAGTCGGCGGAAAAGTCGGCCAGTCACTGCGTGACAATATTGACGATGTAATCCGTAACCGCGAATTAACTCAACTCGTGCATGATGCACCGATCGAATACCAAGTTGATGCACTTGCTTGGGCTGGCGTTGTCGAAAGTGATCTCACCAAGTTATTTGAACAACTTGAGTTTCGAACTCTCAAAGATCGTTTAAAGCCGATACTTAACCCAGACTCTGTAGTCAAAGAGGTAAAGATTCAAAGCAACAACGATGAGTTCACGCTCTTTGCCCCAGTGATCGAAGGCGGAACTCTGTCACCTGAAGAGTTAAGCGAAAAGATATCCCAGCACTCAGGAGATATCGCTTTATCTTTTGAACTACTTGATGAGAAGTTGCATCGTTATGCAGTTGCCTTTAATCCGAGCGATGTCTTTTTAATTCATTCCGCACAAATGGGGGAGTGGGCACAGAATCCAAAAGTCTCGAAGATTGCACATGATGCCAAGTCGCTGGCTCGTGAAAACCTACTTGATGGAGTTGTTTTCGACACTGCACTCGCTGCATATCTTGTAAACCCAGGTGTGCGCGCACAAGAGTTATCTGATCTCCTGGAGCGCTGGGGAGATGGTGCCCAAATTGATACTTCCTCCCCTGAGCAATCACTGCTGACAAGCGCAGCCGCCCTCTTTAAATTACGTGGCTCTCTTCTAACCGAGATGAAAGATCGCGGTGTACTTGCCCTCTTTACAGATCTAGAACTTCCTATCGCTCACCTGCTCGCAGTTATGGAGAACCGCGGCATCGCCGTTGATCGCAAAGAACTTGAAAAGTTAGCAACATTCTTTGAAGGAGAAGTCGCGCGCGAGACAAAGGCAGCTCACCTAGCCGCTGGCCATGAATTTAACGTGGCATCTCCAAAACAGCTACAAGTTGTTCTCTTCGATGAGCTAAACCTGCCAAAGACGAAGAAGATCAAGACTGGATTTACTACCGATGCCGAGGCGCTTAATTGGTTATTTGAAAAGACTAAGCATCCGCTGCTTGAGTCATTGCTTCGTATCCGAGAAACCAAGAAGTTAGGTACAACCGTTGAAGGACTTATTGCTGAGATAGGCAACGATGGAAGGATCCGCACGCACTTTGCACAAACGGTTGCAGCAACGGGACGTCTCTCATCTGTCGGGCCAAACCTGCAGAACATTCCGGTACGCACCGAAGAAGGCCGCAGTATTCGCAATGCATTTATTGCTGGTAAAGGCTTTAGTGGACTCTTAACCGCTGATTACAGTCAGATTGAAATGCGCATCATGGCTCATCTTTCAAACGACGCCGGATTGCTTGCCGCCTTTGAAACCGGTGAAGATTTACACGCCACAGTTGCCGGGCTTGTATTCGGCGTTAAAGCAAATGAAGTTGATTCAGAGATGCGCCGCCAAATAAAAGCGATGTCTTATGGCTTGGCTTATGGCTTGAGTTCTTATGGCCTGGCTGCACAATTAGATTTATCACCACCTGCTGCACAGGATTTGATGGATCGTTATTTTCAGCGCTTCGGTGGAATTCGAGATTATTTAAGTAGCGTTGTAGAACAAGCACGCAAGGTTGGATATACCGAAACGGTAATGGGCCGCCGCCGTTATCTGCCAGACCTAATGCACGATAACCGCCAACGCCGCGAAATAGCAGAACGTATGGCCCTTAATGCTCCGATTCAAGGATCTGCTGCGGACATCATTAAACAAGCGATGCTAAATGTTGAAGGCGCGCTCAATAAAGAAAAACTGAAATCTCGACTCTTACTACAAGTCCATGATGAGTTGATTCTGGAAGTTGTTGCAGGCGAAGAAGAAGCGCTCACCACGCTAGTTCGACGAGAAATGGGCTCTGCTTATCCACTTCGCGCACCGCTAGATGTCAGCGTAGGAATTGGTAAGAGCTGGAACGAAGCTGCTCACTAACTTTTTTGAGACTGTAATTAACTTGTCCTAGGTGAATTATCTGACATTGCCGCAAGGTCTTCTTCCTGGCTAGGAATTCGATCTGCAGCCGCTAAACGCTTTCGACCAAGATTTAAGATAATAAATCCAGAGATAATGGTGAAAGTTGTAATTGACATCGCAAAACGTGGTGAATAAGTTTCAGCGATCCAGCCACCCGCAGCAGCACCGATTGACATCAACGTACCTTCAACAGTCCAGATCCAACCCATCATTCCAACTGCAGAACCCTTAGGTCGAACCGCTTCCATTACCTCCCAATAGAAGACCTGGATAGTTCCACCAACTAATCCCAGCACGGCGCCAGCAATGACCATCGACCATCCGGGATATGTAAAGACAATTGGGATTGAGATAAAGACCCAAGTTAGATATGTAAGACGCATCGCTTTGAGAGCCGAAACTTTTCCAGATACAAGCCCACCGAGTAATCCGCCGATAATATTTCCAATACCCATCGCAGTTAGAACCCAAGCAGTTCTGTGGGGAACATCTTCTAGAGTTGCAAATGCAGGAACTGCAACATCGAAAACGCCCCAACCAAAACCAATAAAACAACCCTCAATCATCAGCAACTGAATGGCTTTATGGCGCCAGAGAGAAATATGGTTCTCATCTTTCTTTTCTGGCACCCAATCACGAGAGACTTTAGTAAGCGCAAGTGATCCGCCACCAACTGCCATAAATATCGCCGCGACAACCAGTGCACTTCCAGGTCTGGATGAAAGGGCGAGCGATGTTGCAACCACAGGCCCGATAACTCCGGCAGTGCTCATTACAGATGTATCAACGGCGTAAGCGGTGCGTAAGAAATCTTCAGGAACAACTTTCTTCCAGAGCGGTCGAACTGAGAGATTAATTGGGGGAGCGCTAATACCCATAATGAATGCCGCGATTAGAATCGGATTACGATTTTCCATGGTATTTAAAATGATCATCATTGAGGCATAACCTGGTACAAAGATACGTAACGGCCATTTCTGTCCATAACGATCCATTAGCGAACCGCGAAGTCCAGCAGTTGCAGCTCCGGCTAATGAGTTAATGCCTATTGCCAGTCCGGCTAGTGCAACAGATCCAGTTGCATCTTCAGTTTTGAAAAATATTGAGAGCGCGACCATCCCGTAAGAAACGCGGGCTGGAAAAGCAGCAAGCACTAGGACCCAAACATTGGGAATTGCAAAGAGTTCTTTATAGCGCTTCATTTGCCGTTAGTTTACGCCTGCGAAATAGATCGATTTGCCCTATTAGCCGCCAAAACCGTACGCTTACGCCCGTTCGCCAGAAGAGTTCTGGAGTCCTATTACTTTCTATCCCTACGGAGCAACTTGAGCACATCATCACCAGTCGTAGCAGTTAACGACATCGGATCAGCAGCAGATTTCCTTGCAGCAATCGAAGGCACAATCAGAAATTTCAATGACGGCGATTTGGTCGTCGGAACAGTAGTCCAAGTAGATCGCGAAGAAGTTCTTCTTGATATTGGTTACAAAACAGAAGGCGTAATCCCTTCACGCGAACTCTCAATCCGCCACGATGCAGATCCAAATGACATTGTTAAGGTTGGCGATCGCATTGAAGCGCTCGTTCTCCAAAAGGAAGATAAAGAAGGCCGCACAATTCTCTCTAAGAAGCGCGCACAGTACGAGCGTGCTTGGGGCGAAATTGAAGGCAAGAAAGAACGAGACGAAGTCGTCGTCGGTACAGTTATTGAAGTTGTTAAGGGCGGCTTGATCGTAGATATCGGTCTGCGCGGCTTCTTGCCAGCATCACTTGTTGAAATGCGTCGTGTGCGCGATCTAACTCCTTACATCGGCAAGGAAGTTGAGGCTCGCATTATCGAACTCGATAAGAACCGCAACAACGTCGTTCTTTCACGTCGCGCATTCCTTGAGCAGACTCAATCTGAGTCACGCACAACATTCTTGAACCAGCTACAAAAGGGTCAAGTTCGTACCGGCGTTATCTCATCAATTGTTAACTTCGGTGCATTCGTTGACCTTGGTGGCGTTGACGGTCTTGTTCACGTTTCAGAGCTTTCATGGAAGCACATCGATCACCCAGGCGAAGTTGTTGAAGTTGGCGATGAAGTAACCGTAGAAGTTCTAGAAGTTGATTTCGAACGCGAACGTGTTTCACTTTCTCTTAAGGCAACTCAAGAAGATCCGTGGCAGGCATTTGCACGCACCCACACAATCAATCAGGTTGTTCCAGGTGTGGTTACAAAGCTTGTTCCATTCGGTGCATTCATTCGTGTTCACGAAGGAATTGAAGGACTTGTTCACATCTCAGAGTTGGCAGAACGCCACGTTGAGATTCCAGAGCAGGTCGTTGCCGTAGATGACGAACTATTTGTAAAGATCATCGATATTGATCTTGAGCGTCGTCGCATCTCACTATCTCTTAAGCAAGCAAATGAAGGCCACGAAGTTGAGATCGAAGCATTCGATCCAACTCAATACGGCATGGCGGCTCGCTATGACGCAGAAGGTAACTTCATATACCCAGAGGGTTTTGATCCTGATACTCAGGAGTGGAAGCCTGGCTATGACTCGCAGCGCGAAGAGTGGGAACGTCAGTACCAAGAAGCACAGGCTCGCTTCTTGGCTCATAAGAAGCAGAAGGCTGAAGCGAAAGCTGCAGATGCCGCTGCTCCTGCAGCAGAAGAAGTTGCTGCTGAATAATTAATATCAATTAAAGGAAAGGGCTCACCTGCGGGTGGGCCCTTTCCTTATGTTTTAGAGCAACCGCGCAGGTAGAGTCTGAGCCATGTTGGTCGTGGCTCTCACTGGCGGAATCGGTGCCGGCAAATCTCTAGTGGCACAATATTTTTCTGAACTCGGCGCACGAGTAGTAGATGCAGATCAATTATCACGAATTGCAATTGAGCGTGGTTCTGCAGGATTCGATGAAGTAATCACACGATTTGGTGAAAGCATCCTGCGTAACGGCGATGTCGATCGAAAAGCACTTGGTGAAATAATCTTTAAAGATAAGAGTGCGAAGGCTGATCTCGAAGCAATTATCCATCCGCGAGTTCGTGAACTTTTCTTTGAGGTAGTTAACGATCTCGCCGCCGATGAGATCCTGATTTACGAGATCCCGCTACTTGTCGAAACAGGTGCGGTCAGTAACTTCGATCAGATTATTACTGTTGAAGCAGATCTCGAGATTCGAAAAGCCAGACTCTTAAAACGTGGCATGTTCTCTTCCGAGATTGAATCTCGCCTAGCAGCGCAAGCGTCCCCAGCTGAGCGTGAAGCAGTCGCTACCCATGTAATAGAAAATAGCGGCGACGAAGATCAACTGCTGCGCAAGGTGGAAAATCTCTGGGAGGAACTCCAGCGCCTTTCAAAGTAGGCTAGGAAAATGCGCCCGATCTCTGATCTCCAAAGAAAGGTTCACCCTTTTCAGGTAATTAGCGACTACGTTCCAGCAGGAGATCAGCCGCAGGCGATTGAAGAGATTGTTAGCCGAATAAATTCCGGTGAAAAAGATGTGGTGCTACTCGGTGCGACTGGTACTGGAAAATCCGCAACCACCGCCTGGTTAATTGAGCGCCTGCAGCGTCCTACTTTGGTGCTCGCACCAAATAAAACACTTGCCGCCCAGCTTGCCAATGAATTTCGCGAACTCTTGCCAAACAACGCAGTTGAGTACTTTGTTTCATATTATGACTATTACCAACCTGAAGCCTACGTTCCTCAGACCGATACTTTTATTGAGAAGGATTCCAGCGTTAATGATGAGGTTGAACGGCTGCGCCATTCGGCGACAAATTCACTTCTAACTCGCCGCGATGTTATCGTGGTTGCCACCGTCTCATGTATCTACGGTCTAGGTACGCCGCAGGAGTACATCGACCGGATGATTCGCTTAAAAGTTGGCGATGAAATTGAACGAAACCAACTCCTTCGCAAATTTGTGGATATTCAATACTCTCGCAACGATATGGCCTTTGAGCGCGGCACCTTCCGCGTCCGTGGTGACACCATTGAAATTATTCCGATGTATGAAGAGCTTGCTATCCGCATAGAAATGTTCGGTGATGAGATCGAAAAGATTATGACTCTGCATCCTCTCACTGGCGAGATCATTCGCGATGAAACTGAGATCTATATCTTCCCGGCAACGCACTATGCGGCGGGCCCAGAAACAATGAAACGTGCGATGGGCGAGATCGAAGACGAACTACAGATTCAATTAAATCTCTTTGAGAAGCAGGGAAAGCTGCTTGAGGCACAGCGACTTCGTATGCGTACAACCTTTGATCTTGAGATGATGCAACAACTTGGATTTTGTTCGGGGATTGAAAACTACTCGCGTCACCTGGATGGTCGCGAACCTGGGTCCGCACCAAACTGCCTCCTTGATTATTTCCCGGAAGATTTCTTAGTGGTGATTGATGAGAGCCACGTTACGGTCCCACAAATCGGTGCGATGTACGAAGGTGATGCATCTCGGAAGCGTACTTTGGTCGAACATGGTTTCCGATTGCCAAGTGCACTAGATAACCGCCCATTACGTTGGCCAGAATTTCTAGAACGCGTTGGTCAAACAGTCTATCTATCGGCAACTCCCGGTAAGTATGAGATGGAGAAAGTTGGAGGAGATGTAGTTGAACAAGTAATCCGCCCAACTGGATTGGTAGATCCAGCGATTATTATCAAGCCAATTAAGGGCCAGATCGATGATTTATTAAATGAGATTAATATCCGCGCTGCAAAGAATGAACGCGTGCTTGTCACTACGCTGACTAAGAAAATGTCCGAAGATTTGACCGACTATCTGCAAGAACGTGGCGTCCGAGTTCGCTATCTGCACTCCGAAGTAGATACTTTGCGCCGTGTTGAGCTACTGCGTGAACTACGCTCAGGCGAATATGACGTTTTGATCGGTATCAATTTGCTGCGCGAAGGTTTGGATCTTCCTGAAGTATCACTGGTCGCAATCTTGGATGCTGATAAAGAAGGCTTCTTGAGATCTGCCACTTCACTTATTCAAACCATCGGTCGCGCGGCGCGAAATGTCTCCGGAGAAGTTCATATGTACGCAGACAACATCACAAAGTCCATGGCGCAGGCTATCGATGAAACCAATCGACGTCGTGCAAAGCAAGTCGCATATAACTTAGAACGCGGAGTGGATCCGCAGCCGCTGCGCAAGAAGATCGCTGATATCACCGACACAATTGCGCGCGAGAGTGATGACACTGATGAACTCATGGCAGCCCGCAAATCAAGCGGTAAAGGAAAGGCAGCCACATCAGTTCTCGATATCGGCTTTAACGCGCGCACGGTGATTTCTCTGCCACGCCAGGAGCTACTCGCCTTGATAGGCTCGCTCACCGAACAGATGCGCAGCGCTGCTGGTGATCTACAGTTCGAACTCGCGGCTAGATTGCGTGATGAAATTAGAGAGCTCAAGAAAGAGCTCCGCGGAATGGATGAGGCGGGAATCTAAGTGAGCATCGATAAGTTAATTGTGCGCGGTGCCCGTGAGCATAATTTAAAAGATGTTTCTATCGAACTTCCGCGCGAGGCGCTAATAGTCTTTACAGGCCTTTCTGGTTCGGGAAAATCAAGTTTGGCTTTCGACACAATCTTTGCCGAAGGTCAGCGCCGTTACGTTGAATCCCTTTCTGCGTATGCGCGCCAATTTTTAGGCCAGATGGATAAACCTGATGTTGATTTCATAGAAGGTTTATCACCTGCCGTTTCAATTGATCAGAAATCCACTAACCGAAATCCTCGCTCAACCGTTGGAACAATCACCGAGGTTTATGACTATCTACGCCTACTCTTTGCGCGCGCCGGTCGCCCACATTGCCCAAAGTGCAGCAAGGCAGTTTCGCGGCAGAGCCCACAGCAAATTGTTGATCAAATCCTTACTATGCCAGCGACGACTAAGTTCCAGGTGTTGGCTCCGGTTATCCGTGAGCGAAAGGGTGAGTTCGTAGACCTCTTCGCCGAATTGGTGACACAAGGATATTCACGCGCCCGTGTCGATGGCGAAACCATCTCGCTCTCTGAACCGCCTAAGTTAAAGAAGCAAGAGAAGCACACCATCGAAGTTGTCGTAGACCGCTTAACCGCCAAGGCTGAGTCAAAATCTCGCTTAACCGATTCCATCGAAACCGCCTTGCGTCTGGCTTCAGGTATTGTCTTGTTAGATTTCGTAGATGCCAAGGGTGCCGAAAAAGAACGCACATTCAGCGAGCATCTAGCCTGCCATGAATGCAATCTCTCCTTTGAGGAGCTCGAACCGCGCTCATTTTCATTTAACTCACCTTTCGGCGCTTGTGCTGAGTGTTCGGGCATCGGTACCAAACTCGAAGTAGATGAAGAATTAATTATTCCTGATGACAACCTCTCAATAAACGATGGTGCTATCGCTCCCTGGTCAAGTGGTCATACTTCAGAGTATTTCTTGCGACTACTCGAAGCCCTATCTGAAGAAGTAAAGTTTTCACTCGATAATCCGTGGAAGAAACTATCTGTTAAAGCCAAAGAAGCGATTCTTAATGGTTTCGAATACGAAGTCCACGTTAAATATAAGAACCGCTACGGACGCGTACGTAACTATTCATCTGGATTTGAGGGAGTAATTCCCTTTATCCATCGCAAGCATGATGAAACTGATAGCGATTATTCTCGCGAAAAATACGAGTCTTATATGCGCGAAATTCCTTGCAATGTCTGTAAAGGTGCGCGTCTGAAGCCCGAAGTTCTAGCTGTAACAGTTGGCGATAAAAACATCTCCGAGATATGCGAACTTTCTATCGCTGATTGCGCAGCATTTTTAAAAAGTATTTCACTTAATGCGCGCGAGGCGCAGATCGCCGAGCGCGTCATGAAAGAAGTACATGCGCGTTTAGGATTCTTACTCGATGTAGGACTTGATTACCTTTCACTAGCCCGACCTGCGGCAACTCTTTCAGGTGGAGAAGCCCAGCGCATTCGCTTGGCAACACAGATTGGTTCCGGATTAGTCGGTGTTCTCTATGTCCTGGATGAGCCAAGCATCGGTCTGCATCAGCGTGATAACCGTCGCTTGATTGAGACACTTACTAGGCTGCGCGATCTCGGCAACACCTTGATCGTTGTAGAACATGACGAAGAAACTATTCGTACAGCGGATTGGATTGTCGATATTGGTCCTGGCGCAGGCGAACACGGCGGAAAAGTTGTCGTCTCTGGTTCTTACGAAGAGTTAATCGCCTCTAAAGAATCAATTACTGGCGCCTACCTTTCAGGTCGTAAGTCGATTGCAATTCCACAGAAGCGCCGCCCGCTTGATCCAAAACGGAAATTAGTTATCAAGGGAGCAAAAGAGAACAATCTCAAGGACGTTGAAGTTGAGATTCCTTTGGGTGTATTTGTTTCAGTAACAGGTGTGAGTGGTTCTGGAAAATCAACTTTAGTTAATGACATTCTCTATACAACCCTTGCCAACAAGTTAAATGGCGCGCGCTTGGTTCCAGGTCGCCACCGCACTGTTACCGGTGTAGACCAGTTAGATAAAGTTGTACACGTAGATCAATCACCGATTGGGCGCACACCTCGTTCTAATCCGGCAACTTACACCGGAGTATTTGACAAGGTTCGCGCACTATTTGCAGAGACTACTGAAGCCAAGGTTCGTGGATATCAGCAAGGCCGTTTCTCGTTTAACGTTAAAGGTGGTCGCTGTGAGAATTGTTCAGGTGATGGAACCATCACAATTGAGATGAACTTTTTGCCAGATGTTTATGTGCCGTGCGAGGTCTGTCACGGCGCGCGCTATAACCGCGAAACTTTAGAAGTGCATTACAAAGGCAAGACGATCGCCGAAGTTCTAGATATGCCTATTGAGATTGCACATAACTTCTTCGAATCCGTTCCTACGATCGCTCGCTACCTAAAAACCCTATGCGATGTTGGTCTTGGCTACGTCCGCCTAGGTCAATCTGCGCCAACCCTTTCTGGCGGCGAAGCACAGCGCGTTAAGTTGGCTACCGAGTTGCAACGTCGTTCAACCGGTCGCACAATCTATGTTTTGGATGAGCCAACTACAGGTCTGCACTTCGAAGATGTCAGCAAGTTGCTGGGCGTGCTTAGTCGTTTAGTTGACTCAGGTAACACTGTTGTCGTAATCGAACATAACCTAGATGTAATCAAATGCTCAGACTGGGTAATCGATATGGGTCCAGAGGGCGGATTCCGCGGCGGCACCGTTGTTGCTGAAGGAACACCTGAGGATGTAGCGAAGGTAAAGGCAAGTTACACCGGTAATTTCTTGGCGGAAATACTCGCCACCAATCGCGCATCCGTTAAGAAAAAGGCTGCCGTTAAGTAAATGGCTGATCCAGCTAGTTATCGCCCCAAGGAGATTCCCGAGGAACCGGGGGTATATCGCTTCTATAACGGTAAAGATAAAGTCATCTATGTTGGTAAGGCAAAGAACTTAAAGAACCGCCTAACAACTTACTTTGGCTCAAATCTGGCGCGCAAAACCCATCGTATGGTCAATGAAGCTGTCCGCGTTGATTGGACGATTGTTGGCACCGAGCTCGAGGCACTGGCTTTAGAATTTTCTTGGATTAAGCAATATCAACCAACCTATAACGTCCAATTTAAGGACGATAAGTCTTATCCGTACTTAGCAATCTCTATGCAAGATGAGTTCCCGCGCATCTTTATCACCCGCAAAGAGAAACGGCCAGGACTTAAATACTTCGGTCCTTATACAAATGCTTGGGCGCTACGTAATACATATGAAGTTCTCTTGAAGGTATTTCCAGTCCGCTCGTGTTCTGAAGGAAACTTCGCACGTGCTAAGCGGAGCAAACGGCAATGCTTGCTTGGGGATATCGGTAAATGCGCGGCACCTTGCGTTGGTTGGGTAACCCCTGAAGAACATCGTGAGATTGCAGTAAAGCTAGATGCCTTCATGGAAAAGGGCATGGAAGATATTTTGCCGAAATTGAGATCTGAGATGGATTTAGCCTCTGAACGCGAAGAGTTCGAACGCGCTGCACGTATCCGCGATCAAATCGAATCGTTTGAAAAAGCGCAGCGATCGACTCAAGGAAATCTTTCTGATGATCTAGATGGCGACTTCATCTCGATCCATGAAGAAGGTTTACACGCTGCTGGTTCAATTTTTATGGTGCGTCGCGGATCAATTAAGGGTTCGCGTTCTTGGATTGTTGATCAAGAACGAGCACTGGAAGGCGATGACCAAGTTGCCTCACTCTTCTTCTCCATCTATAGCCAATGCGCACCAACGGACATTCCTAATGAAATTTATCTTAATCGCGAACCAGTCGATCAGGACGCGCTAGAGGCCTGGCTTACGACTCTGCGTGGAGCCAAAGTTTCGATCAAGGTTCCACAGCGGGGTGAGAAAGTCGAGCTACTACAGACGGTTGAACGCAATGCCCATTATGCGGTGATTCAATTCTTAAGTAAGCGTGCAACCGATGCTGCAGTTAGCGGTAAAGCGTTGTTAGAAATCGAAGAGCAGTTAGAACTAAGGCGAACACCACTACGTATTGAATGCTTTGATATCTCAAATATTTCAGGTACATCAGTTGTGGCATCAATGGTGGTCTTCGAAGATGGCATGGCCAAGAAGAGTGAATACCGCCGCTTCATCATCGATACCAAGGAAGCCACCGATGACACCCGCGCCATGCACCAAGTGATCACCCGACGTATGAAACGTCTTTTAAATGACCGAGCCGTAGATGAGAGCGATGTTGCTGCTATTGGGGGAAAACTAAGTAAGTTCTCATATCCGCCGCAGCTAATTGTTGTCGATGGTGGAGCGCCTCAAGTTGCAGCTGCTCAACGCGCACTTGATGAACTAGGTGTTACCGACGTTGCGCTATGTGGATTGGCCAAGCGCTTAGAAGAAGTCTGGCGTCCGGGCGAAAGTGATCCGCTGATTCTGCCGCGCACTAGCGAGGGAATGTATTTACTGCAACGTATCCGAGATGAAGCCCACCGCTTTGCAATTACCTTCCACCGTTCTCGTAGATCAAAGGTGATGTTGGAATCTATTTTGGATGAGATTCCACAGATGGGCCAGGCTCGGCGCGCTGCTCTGCTTGAGCAATTTGGATCAGTTGCCGCACTACGCAAAGCAACGCTGGCAGAAATAGCAATGACACCAGGAATCGGCGAAAAGATCGCCGAAGTGATCTTTGAGTATCTCCAGAAATCTTCACATGGTAATGGCGCAGAGATCGTAAATACTCAAACCGGTGAAATCACTACCGCTACTAAGTAGCCAAAGAGAGCGCCGCAAGGGAGAATAAAGACATGTCAACGAAGGAACTCCTTGTTGTAACGGGGATGTCAGGTGCGGGGCGTTCAACCGTTGCCCACGCTCTAGAAGATCTTGGCTGGTATGTCGTCGATAACTTGCCACCGGCCTTACTTCCAGAGTTAGCGCTTCAAACCAAGAGTTCAGATATCGCATCTCTGGCAGTTGTCGTAGATGTACGTGGTGGAAAGTTCTTTGATGCTCTAAGCAACTCACTTCAAAAGTTAAAAGACTCCGGTATCTCATACCGCTTACTTTTCCTGGATGCGACAGATCAATCTCTGGTGCAACGATTTGAATCGACACGACGTCCACATCCTTTGCAGGCCAAAGACCGAATCGTTGATGGGATAGAACGCGAACGCAGCAAATTAGAAGAGCTTCGCTCAGGCGCAGATGTGGTTATCGATACCTCAAATTTAAATGTCCACCAATTAGAAAAGCGCATCGGCGAAATCTTCTCAGCGGGAATGCTTGATGCAATACGCATCAACGTTCTCTCCTTCGGATACAAGTATGGAATTCCTGTCGACTCAGATTTAGTATTGGATTGTCGCTTTATTCCAAATCCCCACTGGATCCCGGAACTCCGCCCATTGACAGGACTTACCAAAGAAGTTTCAAGTAAAGTGTTATCGAGCGAAGGCGTATCTGATTTTGTCAAAAGTTATGTCGGAGTAATACGCCAGATGATGCCCGGTTACCTTCGCGAGGGAAAGAAGTATGTGACTATTGCGATTGGTTGCACCGGCGGAAAGCATCGCAGCGTTGCCATTGCCGCAGAGATAGCAAAGCAACTTTCTACAGAAAAATCTGCAATTGAAATTTCAGCACATGCAACGCATCGTGATGTAGGTCGTGAATGAGTGGCAATCAACCGCGAGTAGTTGCACTTGGGGGAGGCCATGGTTTGGCGGCAACCCTTTCGGCGCTGCGACAAATAACTAGCGATTTAACTGCGATCGTAACTGTTGCTGATAATGGCGGCTCTAGTGGACGGCTTCGTGAAGAGTTCTCAATCTATCCTCCTGGAGATTTGCGAATGGCCCTTGCTGCGCTCTGTGCAGATGATGAGTGGGGCCGCAGTTGGGCCGAGATCATGCAATATCGATTTGAAAGCGATGGAGCGCTAAATGGCCATGCAGTTGGGAACTTACTTCTAGCAGCGCTTTGGAATAAGGGTGAAGACCCGGTTGCTGGGCTAGATCGAGTTGGTTCATTATTGAAAGTTATTGGTCGAGTATTACCGATGTCAGTAGAGCCACTTGATATCGAAGCAACCTTCACAAATTCAACTGGTCGTTTTATTGTCAAAGGGCAAGTACAAGTAGCAACCGCGAAAGGTCGCCTTGAATCTCTTCGCCTACTTCCTGAAAATCCAACCGCGCGCCCAGAATCACTTTCTGCGATAGATGCAGCGGATTGGATTGTTATGGGGCCGGGCTCTTGGTTTTCCAGCGTTTTACCGCATTTGATGGTTCCCCAACAAAGAGATGCGTTGGTGGCTGCGAAGGCGAAGAAGATTCTAGTTCTTAATTTAGATTCCGCAGAAAGTAACGGCGCTAATCCGACTTCGATAAAGGGTTCGGGGGAGTACGCCGGATATACCGCGACTGAACATATAGAGATATTGCACACCTATGCTCCCAATCTGCGCTTTGATTTAATCGTGGCAGATCAAAGCGTTGTAGCTGGATCGGATCAATTACAGCGCCATCTTTCAAGTACAGGTGGAGAGTTAATCGTCGCAGACCTGCGTGATGCGAGATCGCTTGTGCACCATGATTCAAAAAAATTAACTTCACTTTTCGCACACATAGCGGGCTAAACCCTGCTTGGATATGCCCATGGCAATGACCGCAGCAGTCAAGGACGAGCTCAGCCGCCTTTCAGTTACAAAACCTTGCTGCCGCAAAGCTGAAGTATCTTCACTTCTGCGTTTCGCCGGTGGCCTTCATATTGCAGCAGGCAAAGTTGTAATCGAAGTTGAACTCGACACTTCGCAGAGCGCACGTCGACTTAAGAAAGATATCGCCGATATCTACGG
>JACCDI010772210.1_pt1 | contig 16213 bp, 11 predicted proteins | sample 7442791 | NCBI WGS metagenome assembly JACCDI01 (sample SAMN15323434, study PRJNA562643) | freshwater metagenome | isolation source: river surface water | place: USA:Blue River Watershed | collected 2017-08-15 | reverse complement strand
AGATGCTAGATTGGATACATTGGAAGGAACTGGTACAATACAAGGATTAGGTACTGGAAACAATGTAACATTTGCAAAAGTAACAACGACTGGTGATGTAGTAGTTGGTGGTGATTTGGTAGTACAAGGTAATACTGTATCATTAAACACTTCAACTTTAGTAGTAGAAGACAAATTAATTACATTAGCAAGTGGTTCTGCAGATGCAGCAACAGCAAACGGAGCTGGAATTGAAGTGGCAGGTGCAAACGCAACATTCACTTACGATTCTACACCAAATGCATGGACTGCAAATATTCCAATTTCAGCATCTGCATTCACAGGTTCGTTTAACTTACCTACCGGTGGTTCTTCTAAGAGAATTGCATTCAGAACTGCAACTGGTAATTTGGATTTAGTAACAGCACCTACAACTTCTGGAGATGTTTTACAATGGAACGGAACAGATTTTGTAATGAGTAATACAATAGATGGTGGTTCATTCTAAGAAATAAATTATCCCCTCCGAAATATGAGGGGATTTTAATAAACCTTTTAATGAATTACTAAAATAGATAAATAATGGCTCAAAATATATTACAAAGAAGGTCGGCAATACAAGGTAAAGTTCCAAATACTTCATCACTACAAGTTGGTGAAATTGGAATAAATACCTACGATGGTAAAGCCTTTATACACAAATCTGGTTCTACTGAGTCTATTGAATCTTTTGTTATTACTAATTCAACTACAACTGGTTCAATTACATTAACTGGTACTGGTTCGTTTGGTGAGGCAACAATTGATTTTGATGCAAACATTGGACAAGATTTATATGTTACTAGAGATATTATTGGTAATGGTGATATTGATATTTTTGGAGCAGTTAGTGCATCGATAGTATCCGCATCCCTATTCATCGGTGATGGTAGTGGTATTACAAATGTTACCGCATCGATGAGACCTGATGACTTTGATTTCAATAGAGAACCATTTGCTGGTTCAACTGGATATATTCAAGGTAGTGGTTCTTTATACAAAGTTGCAACTACACCTTCTGCGGTTGAAATTAGATATAATGAAGTAGTTAGAGGAACATTTGATATAACAAACGGATTTAGTGGTTCTTTATATGGTATAGGTGATGTTCTTTCATTCAGTTCTTCAGTATCAAGTAGATTGGTTGCATTGGAAGCTGGGCCAGATGGTGGACAATTCTAAATAAATTAAACAATATTATAATAAGACCCTTACTAAAAAGTAGGGGTTTTTGTTTTTATAATATATTTATGTTGGTAGTATATACTACACTTTTGTTATATAACATTTAAAATATAGTCCATAGATATGGCCCAAAGCATTATACTCAAGCGTTCTTCGCTTCCGGGTAAGGTACCTGACACAGGTTCTCTAAACGCCGGTGAATTAGCAATCAATACATATGATGGTAAAATCTTTATAAAAAGGTCGGGCAATTTAGACTCTATTCAAAGTGTTTTAACAACGGATTCAACTACAACCGGTTCAATTTCACTTACACAAACGGGTTCTTTTGGTGAATTGGTAATATCCCAAGATGTAAATATACAACGTGATTTATATGTAATTAGAGATATCATAACTAATAGAGATATTGATGCTGGTGGGGATATTAGTGGTAGTGGTTTGCAAATAAACGACACTCTAAATGTAACACATGAATACCTAACATTTACAGGTAGTGCAAATTTAACAGGTTCGGTTGGTGTATTGGGAGATTTGACCGTAGTTGGTGCAGTTAATGCAAGACAATTTAATATCAATGTAATTTCATCATCCGTATTATATCAAAGTGGTTCTACTAAATTTGGTGACACAATAGATGATACACATGAATTTACTGGGTCAATAGATATAAGTGGAAGTGTAACGGCGACATCATTTACCGGTGATGGTAGTGGTTTGACTGGAATAGTTGTGGATTTATCAACTGCACAATTAAATGGTGTGGATGGTAATTTAATACCACCTCGTTCATTTGCAGAATTATTCCTGGCTTGTGCAACTGCAGACATTGTAGATTTGGATTTTAATTAAATAACATATTTATAAGAAACATAATAGAATTAGATGGCAGCTATATTTCAACTAAGAAGAGGAACATCAAACGCAACACTTGCAGATGGTGAATTGTATTTACATAAAGGAATTGGTTCTATACAATTTTCAAGTGGTTCTGCAAACCCAATAACACTTTTACCTTTAAATGCACCTGTAAGTGGTAATATAGTTTTAAATGGTAATATAACTGCATCAAATGCATATTTCACTGGAGATGTTGCAATATCTGGAAACTTATTCTTAGGTAACAATACTTCTGACAATATCAATGCATTGGGTGTATTTACTTCGGATATCAAACCGGGTACTACAAATGTATATAATATAGGAACGACAACAGGAGTTTGGGCAAATGTATATGCAAATAGTGTATCTGCATCGGCATTTACTGGTTCTTTTAGTGGTAGTATCAATGGTGTAGAATTTACATCCTTTTCAACTTCAGTAGATAGTAGATTGGATAATATACAAGATTTCACTGCATCTGTTACAGGTAATGTGGATTCGGTAGCATATTTTAATCAATCAAATAGAATTACATCTTATAATAATAGTTTTTTAGGTGCAACAACATTTGGTTTAGGAACTTCTGCAACATCTTCACCGGCTGAAAGATTGATGGTTGATTCACAAACACTTAATATTGCAACATTCCAAACATCTCAACAAAATACATACGCACAACTTAATATTAAAAACTTTGGTAGTGGTTCAAATGCATCTACTGATTTAGTTATTTGGAATGATGTTGCAACTGAAAGTTCTTCTTATGTAGATTTGGGTATAAATTCATCAAATTATTCTGCAGGTGGTGTTGGATTTGGTGGAGACGGATATTTGATAAATGCAGCTAATGATTTATATGTGGGTTCTATGTTATCAGGTTCACATGGTCATTTACATTTGTTTGCTGGTAATTTATGGGATTCTTCATCGATATCAATTTATTCAGATGGAACAATTGGTATAAATACTGACAAATTTGATACTAATGCACTTAGTATTCCAACTACGGGATATGCAATGGAAATTAGTGGTAATGTTATATTTGACAATAATGTAGACTTTTTAGGAAATATTAGTTCTTCTACAATTAGTGGTATAGGAAATGTAACAACATATTCTGCATCAGTAGATAGTAGATTGGATAGATTATCAGAAAGCACACAATCTATAAACGATTATACTCAATCTTTAAAAAATGCTATTGATGTAACTGGTGGTAATACTAGAATTATAGGAAACTTAATTGTAGATGGAACACAAACTTCATTAAACACAACAAATGTTTATATAGAAGATTTCAAAATTACATTAGCGAGTGGTTCAGCAACATCAGCAGCTGCAGATGGTGCAGGTTTTGAAATAGCTGGTGCAAATGTTTCTATGAGTTGGGAACATTCTAATACAAAATTTGGAATAAATACAAATTTAGGTGTTCAAGGTGAAATTAGTTCATCTACAATATCTGGTTTAGGAAATGCAACGGAATTTGCATCTGCAATTCAATCTTCAACTGCATCTTTAAATACATTTAGTGCAAGTGTTAATGGTCACATTTCTGACATAAATACCAAAACTGGTTCGTTTGAAAATAAATTCACAACGATTCAAAATGTAACTGCATCAGTTAATTTACATACGGCATCTTTAAACACATATACTCAAAGTGTTAATGGTCACATTTCTGACTTAAATAGTTGGACTGCATCACAAAACCAAAAAGATACAATCATATCAAGTGTCACCGAATCTTACAATGGATTTACAGGTTCAGCAACGGCTAGTATGGTTTTATTATTTGCAACTGCATCAAATCATGAAATAAGAATTGATGATTTAGAATCTAAAGCAACTACACTTCAATCTTATACTGCAAGTGTTAATTCTAAGTTTTTAGTAATTGAATCATTAACTGCATCATACAATATTGTAACTGCATCTTTGAATCAATTTACTTCATCAACTTATTCAAATTTTAGCACTTCTGTTGATTTAAGATTAGACCAATTAGAATATACAACTTCAATTTTAACTCCAGAAGGACAAGCTGAATCTTTTAATGCTATAAATGGTTTTACTGGTTCTGCAAATAACAGATTAAATAATTTAGAATTACATACCGGTTCATATGCAACTACGGGTTCTAATACATTTATGGGTAACCAAACCGTTACTGGTTCAATGTATATAAGTGGTGATTTGGTTGTACAAGGTTCATCGTCATTACAAAATATAACTGCATCTGCAGTATCAATTGGAACGAATATTGTTTATTTAAATACTGACACCCCTGCAGTTAGATTTGCTGGATTGTCTGTATTTGATTCTGGTTCTACTCAAGCTACGGGATCTTTATTATATGATTCTCAAAATGAAAGATGGGTTTACCAAAAATCAAGTGGTAGTTCATATAATGGTGGTATGTTAATTTCTGGCCCAAGAAATACAGGTTCATTAGGAGATGAAATAGGAATGCCAACTAACAAATTGATAATGGGTATGGGTGGTGACCACATTAGTTCATCTGGAATATATCATAATGGAACTGATACCGCATTTGGTGGTAATTTGGAAGTAACTGGTTCAACAACTTTAGGAACTGCAAATATAACAACTTTAAATGCAGGAAATGGTATTGTATCTGGTTCATCACAAGTATTGGATATATTATCTTCATTAAACACATATACTGGGTCAAATGATACATTAAACACATTACAAACCACAAGAATTGACCAATTATCGGCTGGAACTGCATCAGTTAATACATTTACTCAAAGTGTAGATGGACATATATCCGATATCAATTCATATACATCATCATTAAAAACTGCATTTTCTGTTAGTGGGAATGATGTTGTTGTTAGTGGTAATTTGACTGTATTAGGAGATGCGGTAACATTAAATGTTGGTAATTTATCAATTGAAGATAAGACAATTGTCATAGCAAGTGGTTCAACTACTTCTATTTTAGCAGATGGTGCAGGACTTTATATAAGTGGTGCAGATGCAAGTATTTTATGGAATCACGCAAATACAAGATTAGATGTTAATAAATCAATTGCATCTAATGCAAATATACAAGCAAATAAATTTGTATTTACAGATGGTGTAATTAATGAAAACACATCTGGTAAAAAAATGTTTGCAACAAATGGTAATATTTCATATCTTTATACGGGTGAAAACGGATTATATATTAATAACCAAGCAAATACAGCAACAGTTGTTCAAATCACAGATGCTGGTCAAGTTACAATAGGTGCACCAGGTAATGACCAAAACTTAGTATTTGGTGGAAGTAATTCATCGATAGATTGGGCAGGAACAGGTGCAAAAATTCAATATAGTGCAGGTGCATTAAAATTGAGTTCAGTTGGTTCTACCGATAATATAATATTACAACAAAATGGAGGTGCATTATTTAATTTTGGTCTTACCGGTTCAATTGGAGCAACAAATGGTGTAATTAGTGGTTCTTCCCAATTGAATGGAACTACAATATCAAATTTATCAGGTTCATTCACAGGTTCATACACAGGTTCATTTACCGGTTCATTCAAAGGAAATGTTGCAGGTGTAGCCGATTATGCGCAGACAGTTGCAGTTTCAAGTGTAGGTACAACCACCGATACAACTTTATATCCAACTTTTACAACAAATGCAATAATAGGAAGTTATTCATCACTTTATTCACACATATCTGCTTCATTCTACTATAATGGTGTGACTAGACAAGTAAATGCGGAAGGATTTGTTGGGGGAATATTTGCAACAAATGGTGTAGTTAGTGGTTCATCACAAATTGACGCAACTGCAACTACAAACTGGTCAACTGGAATTAAAACACAATTAGATAGTAATACAGTAGTTTCGGGTTCATCTCAAATTACACTTTCATCAACAACTGGTGGTGGAACAACTGCAAATGTTCAATTTGGTTCTTTAGGAATTGGAACTACTGCAAGTGGTGTAAGTGGTGAAATTAGAGCAACCGGTGATATCGTAGCATTCTATTCTTCTGACGAAAGATTAAAAGAAAATATCCAACCAATTCAAAATGCATTATCAAAAGTTGAATCAATTAGTGGTAATACATATGATTGGAAAGAAGGATTTGAAACAATACATTCACATACTGGACATGATTTGGGAGTAATAGCACAAGAAGTTCAATCGGTATTACCAGAAGTAGTAACTGAAAGAGAAACTGGATATTTGGCAGTTGATTATGTGAAGTTAGTTCCTGTCTTAATTGAAGCGATAAAAGAATTATCTGCAAAAGTTAAGGAATTGGAAAATAAATAGATATTTATACATATTATAACCGTACTAAAAAAAAGGTAAACTAGATGGCACTTAAATTTAGACGTGGGACAACCGCACAGAAATCAGGTTCGTTAGCATTCGGAGAACCATATGTGAATACCACATTGGGAACATTACAAATCGGACTTGATACGGGAGATGTAACACTTTCTGCATTAGGAACGGGTAGTAATATTTCAGTTGCAGGTATTTCTGGTTCTTCATTAAACATTACTGGAAACGCAAAAGTAGATGGTAATTTAACATTGGGAGGACAACTTACAATAGGTGACGCTACATCCGATACAGTAAATGTAGTTGCATCTTTGAGTTCATCTCTTATACCATCCGTAACAAATACATTCGACTTAGGTTCTGCAGATAAAATTTGGAGAGATTTATATATTTCAACCGGTTCAATTAAATTTATAGAAGGAAATTCAGTAGTTAAAACTTTCAATGCACAATCAATAACTGCATTAGAAGCTGCAACTGGTTCATCTAATTTGTCTATAACTGCATTAAACACATTCACTGCATCACAAGAAGCTAAAGATTTAACTTTAGGAACTTATACTGCTAGTTTGGATACTAAACATACAACTTTAGCAAGTGTAACTGCAAGTTTAAACACATATACATCTTCTTTAAACAATGCAATACAATTAACTGGTTCAACAGTTTCTTTCTTAGGAAATATTGTAGTTTATGGAACTCAATCAATTATCAATTCGGAAAATTTAGCAGTAGCTGATAATTTGATTTATTTAAACAATGAATCAACTATAACAAACCCTGATTTGGGTATTGTTGGTAATTATAACGATGGTGCATACGCACATGCTGGTATCTTTAGAGATGCAAGTGATGGTGGTGCATGGAAGGTATTTGAAGGATATACATTAGAACCATCTGGTACAATTGATACAACAGGTAACGGATTTGCATTAGCAGATTTTAAAGCAGATGTAATTACTGCAACTTCATTTAATGGTACAATTAACGCAACAAATGGTATTGTATCAGGTTCATCACAAATCACAGCGGGTTCTACAACAAACTTTGCAACTGATGTAAAAACTCAATTAAATAGTAATACGGTTGTAAGTGGTTCGTCTCAAATTACATATGCAAGTATTTCTTCTATCCCTTCTGGAATTATAAGTGGTTCATCACAAGTTTCAATACAATCTACAACTGGATTTGGAACATATTTAAACCAAGGAGTATTAAGCACATCAGATGTAAGACATAATTCATTAGGTATTGGTATGGCTGCATCAACAACTGCTGGTAGAATTGACGCAAGTGGTGATATCGTTGCATACTCAACTTCAGATAGAAACTTCAAAGAAAACATTACTCCAATTCCAAACGCATTAGAAAAGATTTCTAAAATTAGTGGTAACACTTACGATTGGAAAGAAGATATGAAAGATTTCCACGGATTTGAAGGAAATGATGTTGGTGTAATTGCACAAGAAATTGAAGAAGTATTACCACAATTGGTAACTACAAGAGAAACAGGATACAAAGCAGTTAAATACGACAAATTGGTTGCATTATTAATTGAAGGTATTAAAGAACAACAAACACAAATACACAATTTAACTTTAGAAGTAGAAAATCTAAAGAAACAAAAAGGGTTATAGTTAATGTATGACATTTATTACACCACCGCTGGAGGCCCTTGGTTCAACAGTGGTGCTGATATATGGGTAACTAATTGGATAAAGGAAGTGGCACCTAATTTAGAAGTTAAGCCACTTCTTTTATTTCATAGAAAGAGGCCAAACAATTACGAAGAATTTCCAATTGATATAGACCATGTTTGGGAAACGGATGAATTGAAAATAGATGAGTTATTAAAAGGTGCAAGAAAAATACACATATTACATGGCCACTATACACCAACAACTGCAATATACAATAATATAGATAAAATTGATTCAATCGTATTTCACAATTTGACTAAAGTATCGTTAGTAGGTCAAATGAATAAAGATGAATATTTGCATTGGTATGGAAATTGGGAATGGGAAAGTGAATTAATAAATAAAGTTAAAAATAAAATTTGGATAGGATTATATAATTTTCCATATCAAACGGATAACTTACATATTATTCCAAATTATTACGAATTTATCGAAGAAAAAGAATTGTCTAAATCTACCAAAGTAGGATTTGCAGCAAGAGTTGAAGGTAGAAAAAATGTGGAATATATAGATAATATCGATTCGGTATTGTTTACAAATTCAGAAACATTAGACAAATATTATATAAAAAAATATGGATACAAATTCCAAAAAAGTAGAATTTATAAATTTAAACACAAATATAAAGAAAACTTTTACAAACTTGATTGGGGAATATCTCACTCTTGCTTTGAATATGAACCATTTGGATATGGAATATTTGAAGCAGTCGATTGGGGTAAATTACCAATATTACATGAAAACTGGCATGTTCCACTTGATTACAAATACAAGGCAAAAAGTAAAGAAACATTTAATCAAACCTATCAAACCATTTGTGAAGATAGTTGGGAAACAAAGTATAATGAATTTGAAAAACTTAAAAGTTGGATGAAACAACATTTTTCAGACAAAGAAAGTTGGAAACAAAAACTTTTAGATATTTATAACGAGAATAATATATAAAAAAATGGCAAGAACTGATTTATCTTTAGGAAATTTATATAGAGCCGTAAGTGGTTCTGCAAGACCAGGTGCAGTTTCAATGGGTGCATTGAGTGGAAATAGTAACAATAGTTCATTTATTGGTTTTGCAACTGATGGAGTTACGGTTACACCTCCTACTTTTACATATATAGTAGAATCAACAACTGAGAATGCACAATTTTCATTTAATTCTACCGGTTCTTTGTTTTATTCAAAAGTTCAACAACAATTAAATAACTATACTTGTTCTTTTAATAATTCAAACTTTGCAACTGGTTCAAAAACATTTGGAACAGGCCCATCAGTTTTCCCAATCACTCCTGCAGCAATTAACGCATCCAACTATTCTGAAGCTTCTGCAGTTTTGACAATGAAATACGAAGATGGATATAATATAAATGCAACAAACTACGCAACTGCAACTACTAAGACATTATATGCAGTTGATGTTTATAATACAATAAATGAACCTGATTTTTGTTTATTATTCGGAACTAAAATTCAATTAGCAGACGGAACAGAAATAAATGTTGAAGATTTGAATGTTGGTGATGTGATTAAATCTTGGGTTCCTGCAGGATTACCTGATGAAAATTTGGATTCAGAGAGTGACCAAGTTGAATGGAGATTTCATTATTCAGATGAATTAAGTGGAACTGCACAAAATGTAACAGTTAGTGATATTACATTTAATTTTGCAGAAGGATATTTTTCTATAAATGATGGTTTAATAAATGCAACCGAAACTCACCCACTATATGTTTGGGATAATGAGATTTCTAAATATAAGTTTAAAAATGTAGGTGATATATTACCTGGAGACAAACTTATTATGCAAAATGAAACTGAAGTTGAAGTTACTAATATTGAAATTATAAGAGCTGATGTTGAAATTGTAACTGTGAATGTGGAAAATGCCGATGTGTATATTTCAAATGGTTTAATTTCACACAACAAAGGAACAACAACACAACCATATATTCCATCTTCTGGATTAAGAATGTATTTAGACCCTTCTAAATCATCATCAACAGGTGGTACTGCAACCGCAGACTGGTTAGACCTTTCAGGTTATAATACCGGTGTAAGACCTGCAGGAGTTTCAAACGCTGCTGGAATTAGTGGCGGTAACCCATCATATAACGCAGGGGCAAGTAGAAAAGAAAAATATTGGACTGGAAATGGTACAAACCAATTCTGGTATAAAGATACGAGTTCAAATATCAATGGTGGTATAACACAATTTAATACCAATACAGGTACAATTCATATGTGGATTAGACCTACAACTACTTTGGGTGTAGCATCTAGACACATATTTGATTACGCTGGATATTATGGATTAGCAGTAGAATCAACTGATAACTCCACATTGAATAGAGTTAAATTCTATGGTAGTTCATTGGGTAACTCTGCACAATTGACAACATCTTTATCTACAAATGTTTGGTATATGATTTCTGCAACATTCCAACCAAGTGGAACTGTGACTGTTTATGTAGATGGTAGTTCGGTAGGAACATTTACTGCATCTGCATTTTCTGCACCATCATCTACAAACTATTTGACAATAGGTGCTAATAGTGCAAGAACAACATTTTGGAATGGACAAATAGGGCCAGTATTGTTTTATAATACATTGCAGAACTCAACAAAGGTTACTGAGACATATAATTATTTCTCTCCTACATATAAGTAATTTATTGTTTTGGGATAGAATATTATATTTATATTGAGAATTACTAAATTTAAATTAAAGCATATAAAATGGCAGAAAAAATTGTATCACCAGGCGTATTCACAAGAGAAAACGACCTTTCATTTTTACAACAAGGTGTAGCAGAAATAGGTGCAGCATTCATTGGCCCTTTCAAAGAAGGCCCATTAGTTCCAACAATCGTTAATTCACAAGCTGAGTTTGAAACTCTTTTTGGTAATGTAGATGGAACTTATTATACAGAATTAGCTGTTCAAAATTATTTAAGAGAAGCAGGAACTGCAACTATTTGTAGAGTAGCTGGTATCAATGGATATACTGAAACAGCTCCTTTGTTATTCACAGTAACTTCTGGTTCTGTTAGTGCATCAGTTGGTATTTTATTTAATACCACATCTGGTTCAAATGCTGGATTTGCAGGAACAACCGTAACTCCAAACGGAAATGGTGACTTCTTATTATCTGGTTCAAATGCTGGTTTATTATCTGCATCTTTGGATTCAGCTGATATAAACGACATTGAAGCAGTATTTGGAACATCTGCATATGGTAATAAAAAACCTTATGTATATGGTTTCTTCAAAAATCATAGTATAACATTTGATGCAAATGCAACTGCATCTGTTAATGTATTGGGTAACCAAGCATTTACAATGGATGCACAAGAAGCATTGACTCCAATGATTCAATCTCAATTGATTAGTGGACAAAGATTTAACTTATTCCAATTTGAAACTTTAGGTGCTGGAAACAGAGCAAACACTAAAATCAAAGTTGGTATTACAAATATTAAAGCAGCTGGTTCAGTAAACGGAACAGATTACGGAACATTCACGGTTGTAGTAAGAGAATTTGACGATACTAATAAGAAAAAAGTAGTAGTAGAAACTTTCTCTAATGTAAACTTAGACCCTAACTCTCCTAACTATATTAGTAGAGTAATCGGTGATAGAAAATTATCAATTGCATCTGATGGAAAAATAACTGAAACTGGTGATTGGGTAAACAATTCAAAATATATTAGAATTGTAAACTTAAACGAAAACTCTCCAGTTCAAGCAGTTCCATTCGGACATGCAGCTTATCAATTACCAATATCTGCATCAACTCAATTATCTTCTCAAATACCTGCAGTAACTTTCGTAAGTTCTTCTGCAACAGTATATGGTGGTATTGACTTAGATGGTAACACAGACAACTCAATCTATTTAAGACCTATTCCAGTAGGTGCAACATCAGGTGCAAACACAGTATTTGGTTTAGATGCATCAAATGGTGGTTCATTAACAGTTGGTTCTTCTGAAGCTCAATTCGTTGTAGCATTCCAAGAAGGTTTTGATGGTGTTAATCCAGCAACTCCAATCTACAAAGGAGCTGATATAACTGCAGGTAACTCACAAGGTTTTGATTTATCAACATCTGCATCAAGTGGTTCAGTAGCTTATGGTAAATTAGTATCTGCTTTATCTAACGCAGACGAATTTGATATCAATATGGTGGTTACTCCGGGTGTTGTAAGAAGATTACACACTGCAGTAGTAACTGATGTTTTGGATATGGTAGAAGAAAGAAATGATTGTTTCTATATTATGGATTCAACTTCTCAAAATGATTCTATTACACAAGTAACAACTCAATCTGACGCTGTTGATTCAAATATGGCAGCAACTTACTATCCTTGGGTTAAGACAATTGATATCAACACTAATAAGTTGATTTCAGTTCCACCTTCAGTATTGTTACCTGGTGTATTTGCAGCAAACGATAGAGTAGCAGCAGAATGGTTCGCACCAGCAGGTTTGAATAGAGGTGGTTTAACAGGAGCAGTTAGTGTATTGAATAGATTAACTCAATCTGAAAAAGATACATTATACGAAGCAAAAGTTAACCCAATCGTTCAATTCCCAGGTCAAGGTATCGTAGTATTCGGTCAAAAAACTTTACAAGATAAACCATCTGCATTAGACAGAATTAATGTTAGAAGATTATTGTTAAGTGTTAGAAAATATATCGCATCTACTTCAAGATTCTTAGTATTCGAACAAAATACATCTACAACAAGACAAGCATTTTTAAACATTGTTAATCCTTATTTAACAGGTATTCAACAAAACCAAGGTTTATACGCTTTCAGAGTTGTAATGGATGATACTAATAATACTCCTGATGTAGTTGATAGAAACATTTTAAAAGGAGCTATCTACTTACAACCAACTAAGACAGCTGAATTCATTCAAATTGATTTCAACATCTTACCAACAGGTGCAACTTTTGCAGGATAATTTAAAAAACAGATATTTATATAAAATAAAGTAAAAGAGAAAAAAATGCCAAACGTTTTAACATACAACGAAATTTTTTACAAACAGTGGGAACCTAAGTTAGCCAATAGATTCTATATGGAATTTACTGGGACTAACATTCCTGCATATATGGTAAAAACAGCAGCAAGACCTACATTCACATCGGAAATTGTTGAATTAGACCATATCAATGTAAAGAGAAAGATTAAAGGTAAGTCAAACTGGGATGATATCACAGTAACACTATACGACCCAATTGTTCCTTCAGGAGCACAAGCAGTAATGGATTGGGTTAGATTGTCACATGAATCTATCACAGGTAGAGATGGATACGCTGCATTCTATAAGAAAGATATTACTTTCTACGCATTAGGGCCAGTAGGTGATAAAGTTGAACAATGGACATTACAAGGTGCGTTTATCTCACAAGCAAACTTTGGTGAGATGGATTGGAGTAACGCAACTGACCCTGTTTCAATCGAATTAACATTGACTTTCGACCAAGCTATCTTAGAATACTAATCATATTTTAAAATTATAAAAGAAAGGGATACCCACAAAGTATCCCTTTTTTATTTTTTGAAAACACAATATATATAATAAACAACAAAGTTATATTATGGAGCAAAATTTAGACCCACAATTATCAAGAGGATTAAACCCTCAACCAGTTCAACAACAAAGAAATTTTCCATTCCCAACGGAAGTAATTAGTTTACCATCTAAAGGATTGTGTTATTCCGAAGGACATCCATTGTCTAAAGGTGAAATTACTATTAAGTTATTAACTGCAAAGGAAGAAGATATTCTTACTTCGGCAAATTTAATCCGTAAAGGTATTCATATTGATAAATTATTAGAATCAATTGTTGTAGAACCTGGTGTAAAAATAGATGATATATTGATTGGTGATAAAAGTGCAATATTGGTTGCAAGTAGAGTGTTAGCATTTGGTGCAGATTATCCAATAGTAATAACAGACAAATATACTGGTGAAGAAGTTGAAATAAATGTAGATTTATCTAAAATTGAAATTAAAGAAGTAGATGAATCAAAATTGAATAGAAACAATGAATATGAATTTGTTTTACCACAAACCAATACACCTATTAAATTCAAATTACTTACACATGGTGATGAATTGGCAATTCAAAAAGATATAGAAGCAATTAGTAAAGTTTCACAATACGGAACAGAAATTACAGCTAGATATAGAAGAATCATTACCGAAGTTAATGGTAGTAGAGATTTATCGGTAATTGCAGATTTTGTTAGTAATAAGTTGTTAGCAAGAGATTCTAAGGAATTGAGAAAATATATGGCATCTATTACACCTGATTTAAATTTTACATTTAATTACACATACCCATCAACAGGTGAGACGGAGGCACTTGCTATCCCATTTGGGGTTGACTTTTTTTACCCTGCCGACTAACTATTCCGTAGTTTTACATGAAAAGTTATTTCAAATGGTCTATCATTCAAACGGTGGATTTAATTGGAATGATGTATACTTTATGCCTACAAAATTGAGAGAGTTTTACTTTACACAATTACTGAAAGCAAAAGATATAGAGAAAGAAAATTACGAAAAAGTAAATAAAAGTGCCAAAGGTAAATCTACACCGGCAAAAACTATTAGAAAGTAATATTTATAGATAAAGTATTATTATGTCTAAAAAGAGATTAGTTGAATTATCGATGTTTGATAAAGTTTTCGATTTGTATTTGAAAGCAAAAAATAAAAATACACAACAAGACTTTATTAAAAATATGAAAAAAAGAGACCCACAATTAGGTGCAATGTATCAAAAGTGGGATGATTCAATAAATACTTCTTTGCGTCAAATGAAACATACATTGGGTAAACAAGGTATTGATACAAAAGATATTCAAAGGGTTCTTAAGAAGAAATACTAATGGCAAATCCACAAGAAGAATTAAAGCAACAACAGGCGATTGTAAATGAAATAAAACAACAATTACAATTGTATAATGAATTAATGGCTAAGAAAAAAGAAATTAGTCAATGGGATTCTCGTGCTAAAAGTGCTTTAAATGAACAAATAAACCAATGGAAGGATGTAAATAGAAGCATTGATAGAGTAAAAAAAGACCTTGTAGAAGCAGAAGCGGAATTAAAAAGTTTATCAAAAGAAGCATCAAAAGCCACAAAAGCATTAGAAGACCAAGTAAAAGCATCGGAAAATTTAGCTGATAATTTTTCAGAATTAGACGCATTTCAAAGAAGTATTACGAGAAGATATGGTGAACAATCTGATGAAACAAAAAGATTAAATAAAAATGTAGATGCAATTAAAGCAGCTACTGGTGGAATTGGTAAATTCTTAAAGAAAAATGTAAACTTAGAAGAAGACCAGCGAGATGCATTAATAGAAGCATCGGAGTATCTAAAAACCATGCCATCGTCTTTTGATAAATTAAATAGACAGGTTAGTAGAGGTTCATTAAATCAAAAGAATTATAATAAATATGTTGCAGAATTAAATGACAATTGGGAAGAGATATTAGATAAAATCGATGATAGTGATAAATCATTGAGAGGATTAAAAAAATCTTTAAAAGGTTTTGGATATGGTGCAGGTTTGAGTGGAGCAGCCCAAATGGAATATGAAAGATTAGTAAAGTCTGAAGAAAAACAAAGAGAGAGTAGTGCAGTAAATAGTGCTATATTTGGACAACTTCCTGGTGGTGAAGGAATAAATCAATTAATAGAAGCGAGACATTATGAAAAACAAACACCTGGAAGTTCAACTGCTAAATTAAAAAGGTCATTAGGTTTTATAGCTTTGGGTGTTGCGGTGGCAGATTTGGCCAGTTCAATGAGAGCATATATTAAACCATTAAGTACTTTTCTTAATTCCGTATCAAATTATTATGCACCACAATTAGCAGAAGCTCAAGGAAATGTAAATATTGAACAGGCTAAGTTTAATAGAAATGCAAAATTATTTGGAGGCCCTTTAGCTAAAAAATATGGTACTGGGATGTTTTATGTGGCAGAAGCCACTAAGGATTTTTCCTTCCAAATGAAAGATTTGGCCAATGAGTTTAATAAAGTTTCAAAAACTGCATTTTTTGGTAGAGGAATTGGTAGTGTT
>JACCDI011399415.1_pt1 | contig 16218 bp, 15 predicted proteins | sample 7442791 | NCBI WGS metagenome assembly JACCDI01 (sample SAMN15323434, study PRJNA562643) | freshwater metagenome | isolation source: river surface water | place: USA:Blue River Watershed | collected 2017-08-15 | reverse complement strand
CATCCTTGCCGATAGTCAGCATGGGTAGAACGTAGTCAGGGTCCTCACGGGTGTAGGTCTCGGGAGCCACCTTGCCATTGATAAGGGTACGTCCCGGGATTATCGTCAAGTCCTTACCCGCATCAACCAGCTGTTGTGCCATCGAAACTGTTAGGGATGGACCATTCGCTTTGGCATATTCCTGAAGCTTGGCCTTGAGGTGGGTTTGAAAGTCAGCAATGCTCATCGGTGCACCAGCATCAACACTCACACCTGTTTCCAGGAACTTCACGGATCCTTCTTGTGTCGTAAGGATTTCTCGAAGTAAGCGATGCCAGTCCATCCCGGTCATTGCAATCGCATCGATTTCACGATCACCTGCCATCATTTTCGGCGGCTGAACTTCAACAGTATCCCCTTCAATCGCTACACATCGCTTGATAAAGTCCAGTTTCTTCCCACTGGTCGCGGTTGGAGGAGCATCGAAGACAATGATGTCACCCCGTTTGGGTTTATCCAGGCGATATGAAATCCTGTCAACAACCAAGCGATCATTTACGAGGAGTGTATTGACCATCGACTCCGTAGGAATGTAGAACGCCTGCGCTACAAACGGACGGATAATCAGGAATGCCAGTGCCAACACAAAGGCGCACGTATCACAAAGATCGCTGACACCGCGTGCAAAAGGATGGTCGGTTTTCTTGAAGACAAATCTTAGAAATGTCGCCCCAGCAACGATAGCAACGATAACAGGTAGTGGTAGGTTTGCAATTTGATCAGTGATTGGGGTTGGTGCTTGGTCATTCATCTTTGAGATCCGGGTCTACAGCATACGGTTCAGGTTCCGATATTGGCAACCTGACAGTAAAGCTTGACCCTACTCCCAGCTCACTCTCAACTGCAATCGTCCCCATATTTGCTTCGACGATATGCTTTACGATTGAAAGTCCCAGTCCAGTTCCACTGGTTGAACTTCCCTGATCATTCACCATCTTGCGAGCACGATCCGCCCGCCAAAATCGTTCAAAAATACGCTCAGTATCTTCAACCAACATCCCGATGCCCGAGTCAGATACTGTTAGGACACCATCCTGCCCACTCTGGCAACAAGAAACATCCACATTTCCACCGTGGGATGTGTACTTAATGCCGTTGTCAATCAAATTGAAAACAACCTGATCAATTTCCGAATAATCAGCGCAAATGAATACCTTCTCACGCGGCAAATTCAGCTTATATTGCAGCCCTCTACGGTCCGCCACCGAGACGAGTCGGTCATAAACATCCTGTACGACATCCCGGAGATCAAAATGCCCAAGCGTCCTGACGGTAGATTCCGCTCGGGTTAGTAAAAGCAAGTCTTCGGAGAGCCGCACAAGACGGTCAACTTCCCTAATAATTGTTCCGAGAAAACGCTCGGCCATGACGGCATCGTTAACCGCACCATAGTTGAGCGTCTCTGCGAGTGCACGAATACTAGCCAGTGGCGTTCTTAGCTCATGACTGACATTTGCCACAAAGTCTGTACGAACAGTACGTAGGTGCTCAATGTCTGTCAGGTCCGAGAAAAAGAGCGCCACCAGGGACGATGAGTCGCTTCCACTGCTCACAGCCCGAACTTGAAATGTCAGGTCTTTCGTCGAACGCACAATGATGGTGATGGGACCCGCTTGGCCAGTACGAACTGCCTTTTTGGCAAGCTCGTCAAGCTGCTTGTTTCGGGTAACCGCAAGGAGTGACTTGCCAGCTAGCGTCTTACCGCGCTTTTTATCAACCGAAAAAAGCGCCTGCGCATGCCTGTTGATGTGCTTAATATCGCGTTTGTTGTCGACGACGAGAAAAGGTACATCTATTGCATCTGACAACCATGTCCATCCGGGCCTCATGGCTGAAACTTATACCCGATACCCCGCAGCGTCAAGAGGTGAACTGGTTTAGATGGCTCCGGTTCAATCTTTTCACGTAGCCATCGGATATGAACATCGACGGTACGCTCATCCACGACAGCTTCTCCACCCCAAATCCGTTCGAGGAGAACTGATCTCTCAAAGACGCGGCCGGGATGGGTAACCATTAGGGCAAGTACTTCAAATTCCTTGCGAGAGAGCCTTACTTCGCTACCATTGATGCTGACGGAACGCTTGTCCGTATCAATTGTCATCCCAAGCGTTGCGGACACGAGGAGGTCGGTCGCCGGGCTTTCATCCGATGTCGTTCGCGAGCGTCGAAGTAACGCCTTTACACGAGCGATGAGTTCACGTGTCGCGAACGGCTTGAGAATATAGTCATCAGCGCCTAGTTCAAAGCCGAGAACGCGATCTGATTCGGCGATTCTTGCCGTGAGCATGATGATGGGCACATTACTGCCCTGTTGGCGAATCAACCGGCAAACATCGAAACCTGACCCCTGCGGAAGCATGACATCAAGTAATATCAAGTCCGGCTTTTCTTCTTTGAAAATCCGCAACGCCTCATCGGCATCCGCAGCCGTGACCGTCACATAACCAGCCTGACGCAAATTATAGGAGATCACCTCCGAAAGCGTCGGCTCATCGTCCACGACCAAGATCTTGGCTTCGTTCATTGAATTTATTGTGACAGCGAAATGCCACTACTGTCGTTAACCAAAGATTAACGACGACAGTATATTGCCATCTTTTTGAAGTCTGTGTGATATTGAACCAGCGGCACCCTGTACGCGTCTATCAACCCCGGCTCATGAACTTTTCCATCAACACATCCCCAGAACATGCATTCCCGACCGTGGATTTGAATGAAATCAAACCATCCGCGGACGCGCTGGACGCTGTTCAACCCGAATTTGCTATCCAAAGACAAGTCCTTCCTTTTGCAAGTGAGAATGGAATTCTATTTGTTGCGATTGGGTCAGTTGAGAATCTGGGTGCTGTTGATGAGCTTGGGATGGTCCTCGGGATTCCAGTACGGGCCGTCCTTGGTGACCCGCAGCGTATCCGAGAGCTGATTGAAGAAGTCTTCCTTGAGAAGATTCTCTCCGATCTCCCAGGAAACTCGGATGGCAACGCTGCGACAGAGATTGATGACACGACTGACCTTGCCGATCTCCAGAAGATGGCTGGGGAAACCGCCGTTGTTCAGATGGTCAACTTGATATTTGCGCAGGCAATTCGGGATGGCGCCAGTGACATTCATATCGAACCGTATGAGCGCGAAGTAAAAGTCCGTAGCCGCGTGGATGGAATGCTTCGGAGCACGCTCAACCCGCCAAAACGGATGCACGCTGCGCTCATTTCGCGCCTCAAGATTTTGGGCGAGATGAACATCGCTGAGAGACGCCTTCCTCAGGATGGACGCATCAAACTCGTCATTGCCGGCCGGGCCATCGATGTCCGTGTCAGCATTGTCCCAACGGTTTTCGGTGAACGGGCTGTTATGCGTATCCTAGACAAGGGTACTGCGATGCTTGGGCTTGAAGAACTCGGTATGCGACCTGACCTTCTCGCACGGTACCGTGACCTCATTCATACGCCGTATGGAGTTGTGCTGGTCACTGGGCCTACCGGGTCCGGTAAGTCGACAACGCTCTATGCATCGCTTCAGGAAATATGGTCCCCCACGACAAACATCCTGACGATTGAAGACCCGGTTGAATATCAGGTCACGGGCATCTCACAAATTCAAGTGCGCCCAAACATCGGTTTGACGTTTGCAAGCGGCCTGCGCAGCATTGTCCGCCAGGACCCGGATGTCATCATGGTTGGTGAAATCCGCGACCATGAAACTGCAGAGATTTCCATCCATGCAGCACTTACCGGACACCTTGTGTTTAGCACACTGCACACGAATGATGCTCCAGGTTCGATCACAAGAATGCTGGACATGGGCGTGGAACCCTATCTTGTGGCCTCATCCCTGATTGGTGCTGTCGCACAGCGCCTTGTCCGTAGACTTTGTCCTGTTTGTTCCGCTCTGGATACCCCAACTCCTGAATCCTTGCGAGCCATTGGCGTAACGCAGGAAATGGCAGCATCGGCTACATTCCGGCGCGGTAAAGGCTGCGACAAATGCCAGAACACGGGTTACAAGGGTCGTCAGGCGCTTTACGAGCTTTTCCAAGTTGATGAACCTATTCGACGGATGACCGTTGAACGCTCCAACAGCACCCAGCTGCGTGACCACGCGATTGCGGCTTACGGGATGCGTACATTGCTTGGGGATGGTCGCCTTTCAGTGATGGATGGCAAAACAACCCCAGAAGAAGTACTTCGTGTATGTCAGCGTGATGGTCTTTAATGGCTAGTCTTCAGTTTTCCTATGTAGCGATCGATTCCACCGGTGCAAAGCGGTCGGGAGTAGTTGATGCTGACTCCAAGGATGCAGCGATTGCCCAGCTTGCATCTGCGGGTCGCTATGTCACTGAGATTACCGAGCAAAAAGCAGCTGCGAATCCCGTAGCAGCGTTTTCGCAAGGTGGACGTGCACCAAGTCGCGAGGACTTGGCTACATTTACCCGTCGCCTTGCAGACCTCTCAGGCGCAGGACTTCCTCTTGACCGCGTTTTACAGGTCGTCGGTGAACAGACAGAGAATCAGCAGCTGATTGCTATATGCGCGGCGACTCTGGAAAATGTTCGCGGAGGAATGCCCGTCAGCGAGGCTCTTTCGAAGTATCCAAAGTACTTTAACGATGTCTTTACCCAGACACTTCGCTCTGGAGAGGCATCCGGTCAGTTCCCAGAAGTCGCCGGACGGCTTGCTGACTTTCAGGAGAAGGAAGTCGCGAGACGCTCGCAAATTGTCAGCGCGATGGTCTATCCAAGCATTCTTGCCGCGACGGCGGTCTTTGTTGTAGCCTTCCTCATCGGATTCGTAGTCCCAAAGATGAGCGGGGTTTTCAAAGACCTTGGGGATGACCTTCCAGTTACAACGCGCTTTTTGCTGACATCATCGGATTTTCTGTCGACAAAATGGCCACTTGCCATCGGCATGATTGTCGGTGCAGTTGTCCTAATACGTACCTACCTCGCAACTGAATCGGGCAGGACGGCATTTGACACAGTCATTCTCAAAGTTCCGGTCATGGGTCCTGTGATTCAAAAGGCAACCGTCTCCCGGTTTGCACGCGTCCTTGGCACGTTAGTGTATGGTGGTGTGTCCATTTTGGATGCACTTCAAATCGCCGGACTTTCCAGCGGAAACCGGGTCTATCAGCTGGCGTGTAAGAAGGTTGAGCAGGAAGTTCGCGAAGGCCGAGCGATCGCGGATGCCTTGCGTGATGCCCGCTGCTTCCCACCTGTTCTGACCCACATGGTGGCCATCGGTGAGGAAACAGGTGACCTTCCCCGGATGCTTGGGCGGGTTTCTGACTCGATGGATTTTGAAGTTGACACTGGCATGCGCAGGCTTGTTTCGTTTCTTGAGCCTGCAATTATGCTGTCAATGGGTGTTTTTGTTGGATTTGTCGTTCTTTCTGTTTTGATACCAATCTTTATGGCAGGTAACTTGGTGAAATGAAAATCATGCGAAACTTACGTTCCCGGCGCGCCTTTACGCTTATCGAGCTTCTGGTCGTCATCCTTATCCTCGCGATTCTTGCTGCGCTTATCGTTCCCCGGGTTGTCGGCCGTACGGGCGATGCAAAGCGTGCGAAAGCTGCAACCGATATCTCTACGCTTACTGGAATGCTTCAACAGTACAGAGTTGACTGTGACCAGTACCCTAGCACTGAAGACGGCTTGATGTCTCTTCGACAGCAGCCTAGCAATGTAAGTGGCTGGCGCGGACCTTACAGCCAAAAGGAATTGCCTCAGGATCCTTGGGGTGGCGACTATGCTTACGAAGCTCCTGGTCCAAATGGTGAAGACTTCATCATCACAAGCTACGGCTCAGACATGGCGCCAGGCGGCGAAGGTGATGCTGCAGACATCACAAGCGAATAGTTCGTATACAAATGACGAAGCGACGGGCTTTTTCCCTGGTTGAGATGTCAGTTCTGATTGGCATCCTTCTTCTGCTTGCGACTTTGGTTATTCCCAATGTGATGCGCATGCAGGATGCCATGGCAATGGTTACGGCAAAGTCAAATGTCGTTGTATTTGTTTCGCAAGCGATGTCAGAAGCGCGGAAGTCATCTGTAACCGTTCGGCTCCGGGATGACGGCGGCTCACTTGTTATGGAAAGTGTTCAGGGATCGCAGGACCCAACTGAGATTAAGTCGTCCACATTCAACGGTAAGCTCACGCTGCAATCGGTTGAAGCTCCTCCTGCCGAGGCTAACGGAGATCCTGAATCGTTGGATTACTGGTCTGCTTACAGCGATGGACAATGCGACGCGGCAGACTTGACATTTTCAACGGACACTGGAAACAACTTGATCCTACGCGTTACGAAAACGGGAGCTGCGACCTGGTTCACACCAGAAAACCTCCCGGATGCGCAAGCTGGCGGTGGTAAGTGGGCTGCCGGTGACTGGGTGCCAGATAGTGCGCAATAGACGCGGATTTACCCTTGTTGAGGCACTGGTGGCGGTAATCCTATGTGGAGTTGGCGTTGTCGCAGCGATGCAGGCTCTGGCATCCCTACAGAAAACCAACATCAATGCCGTTCACGCGGAGCGTCTTCTCAGGCTTGCTACGAACAAGATTGAAGAGATTGGAGTTACATCCCCCATTACGGAGACACCAACGGATGGTGACTTTACAGAAGATGGTGCACCGGATGCTACATACAACATCGATATACAGGTAGGTTCGGTAGACGGAACTTATGTTGTGACTATCACAGCAACGGATCAGGTAACCCAGCAATCACTCTCAACCGTTTTGTTCGACGCAACAACGACATCTACATCGGGTACTGGTACGGGTACGCAACCGTGAGGCGCTCTCAAACGGGTCTAACGTTACTTGAGGTTCTCGTGGCAATGGGAATCGGTGGTATCGTCGTGGCTGCATCAGCAGTGGCATTCCGCGCTGGAGTCGATCACCTCAACTTTTCACAACGTATTCTTGCAGCAGAACAAAGTAAGTCCGATTGGACATCGGGCATGCGCCAGACAATCTCATGCGCACAATTGAGCACGGATACCAATGACACAAAGTCATTTTTCATCGCATCATCCGATGATGCATCCAGTGATCTTGGAGCCACACGCCTGACGTTCACATCTGCTTACGCATCCATTCCAGGCGGTTCATTAGACAGTGCGTTGACGTTTGATGATGTCCAAGACACCTATGGTCCTCTCGGCGGACTAGCTGAGGTTTCGTACAGTACGGTGGCCATTGGGGATGCCGGTACTTCCACAGGAATGTTCGAGCGTATTCAGCGACCAGTCGATGCAGATCCGCTACAGGGTGGTCTGGAGTCTTTGGTTAATGCTGATGTCAGTGAAATTGGGTTTCAATTCTGGGATGGTGCTGAATGGCTTACAGAATGGGACACTCGCACAGGATCAAGACGCCTTCCAGCAGCAGTTAGGGTTCAATACCGCTTGACATCAGAACCTTCAGATCAGCTTCACTCGTTTGTTATGGTGGTACCAACCAGTGATGTCACAGCCAGCAATCCCGTGACCCAGGGAGCAGCTCAGCCATGAAACGTAGCATCCGTGGGGCTGTGCTTCTGCAGGTCCTCATTGTCGTAACAGCTCTCGTAGCCATCGTTGCGGTCGTTGCATCCAACCACCGACAAACATCGAATATTCTCCTCGGGAAGATGCAGCTGATGCGAGCCGATGCAGCATCCCGTGCTGGCCTAAATCAAGCCCTGGCATCCCTGACGACAGTCGACACAAACCTTGTCACAATGAACGATGACTGGTACTTAGCTGGTCAGCAAGGTGATGAACAATTTGACCTTGGAAACGCATCGTTTCGATATCAGATTATTGATGCCGGTTCGTTGATAGACATCAACACAGCCACGAGTGCATTGCTTCTCAATATGTCGCTGACAGCTGAGCAGTCCGACTCTCTCCTTGATTGGAAGGATCCGGCTGCATCGACGAGGCCAAGTGGCGCGGACGATTCTGTCTATACCCAACTGTCAACCCCATACCAAAAATCAAGCCGCCCGCTCAGGACATTGTCGGAGCTACTTCTGGTCAATGGTTGGACACCATCCACGCTATATGGTTCACCAGATGATTCTGCGGGCCAAAGTGGAGCGGCTGCACTTCAGGGAAACACCGCCGGGACAAGAACGTTACCTCTCCGCTCACTGATCGTATTGGACCCAGGTACACCGAATACTCAGGGGAATGGCAACCAACGCGTCAATGTGAATCAACAGATTACAAACATTAATGGACTAACGCAGCTCGGACTCGATCGCGGCACGGCCACAAACCTGCAGCGGAATGCCCCTTGGGAAAATTTCAGAACCCTTTTCCAGCAAAATGCTCTCGGGACATCACAGGCCAACATCATCCTGAACTCTGTCGGGTTTACTGCAGACACGCGTCTAACGGGAAAGATAAACCTCAACACCGCTCCTCAAGGTGTGTTAGAGCTTCTTCCGGATATGACAGCAGAGCTTGTGAGTGAAATACTTTCGCGTCAGTCATCGGGAATATCAAATCTTGGCGATATCGCTACTTTCCCAAATGTGACGAACGGCGTCCTCTCACAAATTGCCGACTACTTCACTGTTGGCAGTGACACGTTTATCATCAGGGCACTTGGAACAGCGGGACAACAGTCCGTTGCGATAGAAGCCACCGTCCGTATCACCAACGGAACGCCTCAGATAGTGAACCTTGAGCGATTCCCTGCGTCATATTCCGCGCCAGAGTGGTGGCAATGGACGTCAGAGCCAACGGTTACCACGCAAGTGTTAGGACAGACTCCATGAAGCGCCAACTAAAGCCCGATATTGTTTTCTCCTGGTCCCCCAGTCAAGTGGCCGCGATGGAGTTGTCCACCGGACAAAAGTCAAATGCTACTGATTTTGCATCCATTAGCCTGCAGACCTCCGGTAAAACTGCTCTAGTCGGCATTGCCCGGGAGCGAACCTTCATCAAGACTGTACGCCTCCCTAAGGTTAGCGGCGAAGACCTTCGACAGCTGGTATTTGTCCAGTGGAAGTCGCTCTTCCCGCTTGATGAAGCAGAGTCTGCATTTTGTGCTCACCAAACATCCGATAGCTCACCCGATGGCATTCTCACCGTCGTTGCGGCTGTACGAACATCCGACTTGATTGATATCCGCGAGCAGCTGGCATCTAAAGGAATCAAACAGGTTCACTTTGTACCGATGGCAGTATCTGCTGCCGCGGCGCTTGCATCAATCAGTGTTTCGGATGGCTTGGTCGTGGATGCAAACGGAGACCAAACCACATTTGACCTTGTGGCAGGTGGAGATACAGTCTTATCCCGCTCTGTCCTGCATGCAGAATCCGCAGAGATCGAAGCGAAGCGTACGCTTCTGGCAGATGGTCAGTCCACAGCGGATGTGTTTGCGACATCAAATGTAACCTTCGTAGGTGCTAAGCCGCTTTCAGTGGACTTGCTTTCAGTGCTGGCGGATGTGAGTGGGCACGACCTCGTTTCACGTCAGGAACAGGCTGTCGAACTTGCGACCATCAGCAAGAAAAACAATCGCCTTTCCATTTACTTCCTGATTGCAGCAGTGTTGCTGCTGGCGGTTGTCCTCACCCAGCGCTTTGATGAAGAGCAGGTTGTGATTCAAGGCGAAGCTAAATGGGCGAAGCGTGTATCCAAAGCGCGTAGCAATAGAAAAATTGCAGAGCTTGAGAGTAAGAAGGAAACGGACTTTACGAACTTGCTGGACCCGGCTTTTGAGCCTGGGCAGCGTCTATCAGATGCACTGGCTGCGATTACTACGGCAGCTCCTGGCACCGTGTGGCTGACAGGCGTCAATATGGATCGCGGCAGACCCGTTCAGGTTCGCGGAACAGCAATGTCTAATGAAGCAGTTACAGAGTTTGTGAATGCCCTTGGTGCTTCGGATCGCTTCCGGGATGTACAGCTGGTAAATGCGTCATCCGCGAAGATAGAGCAGACAGAAGTGGTGAACTTTACGATGAACCTGACGGCTGTGGCCAACGTTCCTCTGCCTAAGCCGCAGAAAGCCAAAAAAGCTGCAGGGACATCAAAGGGGGCTGATAAATCATGACAAGCGGTCTGACTCCCAAGACACCTAATGTTGTAATGGCCATTAGCATTGCGACGATGTTTCTAACTGTCGGCTATGCAGTTTTTGTCCCAGCGAGATCTGCCAAGGGAATTGCCCGCAGCCGGACTATCTTGCTGGATAGTATTGATGCGGATGTGAAACGTCTGGAAACATCCAAAGCAGAAGCTGCCAAGATTAATAAACTACGCTTATTAGCCGGGGATGCTGACTCGGTCACATCGGAACTTATGCGTATTGCTTTGCTTACAGCGAAACAGTATCAACTTGAGCTCACATCCGTTCGTCCACAACGAACATCAAAGCTTGGCATTGTTGATGAGCGTGCATTTGCGATTCAGCTAACTGGTTCATCACAGGCTGTCATCGCTGCCATTAGAAGTATCGATTCAACAAAATCGAGATTTGTTGTTCGGTCGATTCAGCTGTCGCCTCTTGATTCTGCGGGTGTGTCGATGGTTACTGCCAATGTGGTTGTCGTTGGCTATCAGGCACCGGATGCTGAACAGAAGAAAGTTGCAGCAAAGTCATCCAAGGAGACCGGCAAAAAATGAAATTGAAAGTTAGCCGGCCAGTCATATACATTGCTGTTGCTGCTGTCATTGGTGCTGCGGTTTATCTGTACACCGAGCCCGCGGCAGTGGTGAAGAAAGCCCCTACGAAGAAGCCAACGCTTCGGCAAACGGTTGGGATTCCCGGGATTTTGCCCGAGGATTATGAGCTCAAATTTGCTGCAGTTACTTCGGCTCCGCGCGATGTGTTTCGTCCCTTGGTTGCGCGCACGACGACAACACGTGGTGTTGGGGATGACAGTGGATTTGGCAGCGGTGGATGGCGTTTGACGGGTATATCCATTGTGAACGGCCAGCGTCAGGCGACGGTCGAGAGCACGAATGGTGATCTTGCATCGCTCAGACTGGGTCAGACATTCGATGGCTACATCGTCCGGGCGATTAGTGACTTGGATGTAACCATTGAGGGCACGGATGGCAAGCGTGAGAAGCTGAGATTTGTTGACCCTACGGTGGTCGAACCCGAACCAGTACGAACAAATGCCGCGCCTCAGCCGTCTGTAACACCAAGTACGCCAGCAGATATGCAATCATCTGCCCCAGCAACCGATTTAGGAAATGCGAATAACAACCAGCGACGACGAAATCGCAATCAAGGAAATCAGTGAATATGAAGCACATTAGCCGTTTAGCATCGCTTGTTGCGTTAGGTGTTTTCGTTCCGACCATCGCAAATGCGCAGGTTGACTACTTTGCCGACATGGGTGCAACAAAGCAGCCTTGGGAAAACTTCAAGCTGAATGCAAAGACCACAGTCAAGCTTGATTTCCGTAATGCCAGCGTGGATGCGGTCCTCAAAGTCTTCTCAGATGCCAGCGGAGTTGCGATCCTCAAGGATCCTGCGCTGACTGGTGGATTGTCGTTGCAAAGCCCGAAACCACAGACGCTGAAGGACGCATTTGCGATGCTGAATTCTGCTCTAGGACTACGCAATTTTGAGATCAAGAAGGACGGTAACTTCTTGGTCGTAAAGGCTAAGCCTCAGCAAAATCGTGGCGGCAACACACGCGGTGGCTTTGGTGGTTTTTCCGGCTTTGGCGGAGCTCCAGGCGGTGATGCCGGTGCATCCGGTGGTATGGGTGGCTTTGATCTCTCAAAGTTAGGTGGATCGACCGCTCAAATTAAGACGTACCAACTCAAGTATTCCAATGCGACACAGGTAGCCCGTATTGTCAACGAAGTCTTCCAGAACTCTGGCCAAGACCCGCTTGGTGGCATTATGTCGATGCTTGGTGGCATGGGTGGCGCAGGACAATCCACAACGATTTCGCTTCCGGGAGGAGCTGCAACGGTTATTCCAACTCCTGGACGAGGACCAAGTGCTGAGCCTGATCCCATAACCGCAGAGCCTGAACCACAGCGTGGTGGCTTTGGAGGGTTCGGCGGCGGCGGCGGTGGATTTAATCCGTTCCAGTTTGGCCGCGGCGGTGCCGGTTCCACTGGATTTGGCGGATTTGGAGGCTTTGGTCGTGGTGGTGGAAACACCGTTGTCCGTGCATCCGCAGATGACTATTCAAACTCGGTAATCATCAACGCCCCTGCCAAGGAGCAAGAACAGGTTGCTAAGCTGATTGATGAAATTGATCGCCAGACAGATCAACCGCAATCCAGCCGCGTTTTCCGTCTTGAGTTTGCAACGGCTTCCGACCTTGTTTCTGTGATCCAGAATGTACTTCAGAGCAATGCTGTCCGCGGACGGGGTGGTCAAACATCCGGTAACACCGGCGGTGGCGGCTTCGGTGGCTTTGGTGGTGGTTTCGGCGGATTTGGCGGCGGAAATAATGCACGTCTGCAAGGCGGAAGTGTTGTCGCTGAAACGCGTACCAACTCAGTCGTTGTCACTACGACGACAGAAAACATCATGATTGTCGAACGTGTCATCAAGGAACTGGACAAGGAAATCACAGTTTCGAATAGCACATTTGTAGTTTCGTTGGACAATGCCCGTGCGGATGCAATTGCAAACCTGATTAATCAGAGCTTTGGTGGTCGTACAACGGGTGGCAACGCAAACACAAGAGCGACAGGACAGCAGGCAAGGGGTAACGCCACAGGTGGTGCAGCCGGTGGAGCTGGTGGCGGTGGGCGCTCAGGCCCGAATGCGGACGCAATGGCTCTCACGATGGCCGATCCGGATGCCGAGGCAGGCGAGCTTGCGACGAACGTGTCCGTCCAGCAAGGTGGATTGTTTGGTCTATTTGGTGGCGGTGGTGGCCAGAACTTCGGCCAAGGTGGCAACCGTAATGGAGCATCTTCATCGGGTGTCCAAACGACAGTTGACGAAAATGGACGTGTCGTAGCGACCCGTAACCTTCAGGGTCAGGTCACTGCTATCCCGGATGTAAACACCAACAGCGTGATTATCGTCACATCCCCTGCTAACAAAGCACTGTTACAGAGCATTGTCGACCAACTCGACAAAATTCCGCAGCAGGTGATGATTGAGACACTTATTGTTGAGGCAAGCCTCGATGCAACAGCCAAGCTTGGTGTCGAATGGAATTTTAATCAGAAATCTGTTCTTGGAGATTCCACGACTAAGGGGACGGGTTCGTCATCATTTGGAGATGCTGCGAAAACGACCCAGCCACAAGGAATGCGCTATACCTTGACTGGATCGCAGTACGGAGCATTCCTACAGGCAGTCCAGACAGATGCTAACTTTGAGGTACTTAGTAAGCCTCGCATTTTCACATCCAACAACTCGACGGCAGAAATTAACATCAGCCAGTCTCTTCCATATGTATTGTCCCAACAGACAAACATCAATGGAAACCTGACCTTTAACTACGCCTTCCTGGATGTCGGAATCATCCTGACGGTAACGCCACGTATCACACAAAATGGCTACGTCACGATGGACGTAACCCAGACAGCAAATGACTTTGTTCGCTACACCGAGTTCAATGCGCCGGTCGTGAATCAACGTGAAGCACAGACGACGGTCTCGGTCAAGGATGGAGAAACGGTTGTGATTGGTGGAATCATCAAAAACAGCATCTCTACAACAACGAACAAGTTGCCAGTTCTTGGAGACATTCCAGTTCTCGGAAACCTGTTTAAGTCCAATACTCAGACGAAAAGCAAGACGGAGCTTCTGGTGTTCCTGACTCCTCGGATTATCCGCGACAATGTCGAAGCTGCGAAGCTGCGTGATGACACCATCAAGCAAATGGCGCCTCAATCACAGGGCCGAATTAAGAAGGAAATTGAATCCAATAAGTCTGTTAAGGGTGTTACGGTTACTCCTGAGAAACCGTAACAGTTTATAGAGTGAAAAAACGCCCATGTCGTCTCTCTGACATGGGCGTTTTACTTTCGCGTATGTGCTACGTTTCGCATGATGTCTCAGCACCAACTCGTATGCGTTTATCCGCGACCAAACACCTCGCGGCGCGCCTCGCGGTCACGATCACGTTCCTTGATGGATTCCCGCTTGTCGTAGAGTTTTTTACCGCGTGCGATGGCTAGCTCAAGCTTAGCAAACCCACGCTCAAACACAATCGACAGCGGCACCAACGCCAGACCTTTCTGTTGTGTAAGGCCCTGCAGGCGGTCAATCTGGGCACGCTTTAATAGCAATTTACGACTACGTATAGGAGGAACATTTGCCCGGTTGCCTTCAAGATGCGGCGAGATATGCATGTTGTGCAGCCACATCTCACCATTCTCAACCCTGGCATACGCATCTACGAGAGTAGCCTTGCCAGCACGAAGCGATTTGACCTCCGTACCAACAAGTACAATTCCAGCCGTAAGAACATCATCAATATGATATTCATGCCGCGCTCGCCGGTTCTGTGCCACAACGTGGCGGCCACCATCTTTTCCAACCGCCTTGTTATCTGACATCCTTGTAACCTCTTCTATTGCCTCTAATCAATTCTTATATTACATCGCGGTAATGACCAACGTGTGACGGTGGATGATTCCTACCTGTCAAGTTTGCCGTGTATTATGCGAACATGGATGACGGTACGCAGGCGAAAGTCTTACACGATGACAGCGAGGAGAGTGTCCTCGCAGAGCTCGGCTATGAACAGCAGTTAGATCGTCGTCTCTCACAGTTTTCAAACTTTGCTGTTTCATTCAGCATCATCAGTATTCTCACCGGCGGTGTGAACTCTGTCGCCCAAGTAACAAGCGGTGTTGGTGGTGCTGGTATAGGCATTGGGTGGCCACTTGGATGCATGCTGTCAGGACTCTTTGCAGTCGGTATTGCACAGATATCATCCTCATTTCCTACCGCCGGCGGCCTGTACCACTGGGCTACGATTCTTGGTAATCGGTTCATTGGTTGGATTACCGCCTGGATGAACGTCATCGGATTGGTAACAGCACTCGCATCTATCAATGCCGGTGCATGGAACTTCTTTATTGGGGCCTTTGGCAAATCACTCAATATTCCGGATTCACCCTACATTCCGATCACTGCCGTGGCGTTGATGACATTTGGACAAGCAGCGATTAACGCACGTGGTATCAGACTAACCAGCAAACTGACCGACATGACAGGTTACCTGCTCTTGGTAACGACAGTTGTAGCCAGCATTGCCCTCTTAGTAGTATCTGGTCCCCTTCAGATAGAGCGACTCTGGGAATTCACTAACTTCACAGGCCCCGCTGGTGGTGATGTTTGGCCGCAAGTTAGCTCAGAATGGGCATTTTTGTTGGGCTTACTTTTACCCATCTATACGATTACCGGCTATGACGGAAGCGCACATACGAGTGAGGAAACGAAGAATGCTACGGCAACGGTTCCACGGGCTATTGTCAGAAGCGTCTTGTGGGCTTTTCTCGCAGGTTGGGTGATTTTGTCGGCGGTAGTGCTGGCCATACCAGACATGCGGGAAGCTGCACAGCAAGGCTGGAATGTCTTCTTCTGGGTGCTTGAAAAACGGCTTCCAGATATCATCCGATATCCGATATTGATATCCATTTTCCTTTGCCAAATGCTGTGTGGAATGGCAACCGTGACCAGCACAAGCCGAATGACGTTTGCATTTGCTCGCGATGGTGGCTTGCCTTTGAGTAAGTTATTAGCGTCTGTAAACCCTTCAACCAAGGCACCTGAAGCAGCCATTTGGGCTACCGCAGCCATTACATCCATCTTTATGGCGATGGCAACCTTAACGAACATCAAAGGTGTATCTGTATATGCTGTCGTGGTTTCGTGCACAGTCATCTTCCTCTTCCTAACCTATGCAATACCCGTGATTCTGGGAGGACTCGCGCTGGGAGGTCGACTGTGGCCCGCACCAGGTAAATGGAGCATTGGCGTAGTGCCGTGCAAGATCCTTTCGGCAGCTGTGGCGGGCCTTCTATTGTTTATTCTCTACCTCGGCGTACAACCACCAAATCAGTGGGCGTTGACGGTTCTAATCGCTACAATTGCTATACTCTCAGTCCTTTGGGTAACCATCCAAAAGCGTACCTACAAAGGACCTCCGAACCTAAATCACTAACCTCTTGATGAAGATGATCGAACGCACGAACGTGGAATTCGGTCTGTATCTCATAGATGTCAAATGT
>JACCDI011730335.1_pt1 | contig 16224 bp, 13 predicted proteins | sample 7442791 | NCBI WGS metagenome assembly JACCDI01 (sample SAMN15323434, study PRJNA562643) | freshwater metagenome | isolation source: river surface water | place: USA:Blue River Watershed | collected 2017-08-15 | reverse complement strand
GTAATTATTCCATTTGTAGATGAAATTACAAAATTAGATTACAAAAAAAATACTGTTTGGGTGAATACACAAAATTACGATTGTGGCATTCCTTGCGCTTTAATTAATATAAATAAAAGCTTAATTGAGGATGATTATATTCCTGAAATTAGAGAAGAAATTTTAAAAATCGAACTCGACAATTTAAATCTATTGTATGTAGCAATAACCAGAGCTGCTAAAGAATTATACATTTTTGGGGAAGAACCCGGAAAAGATTCCGAAAATCGTATCTTATTCAGTTTTATTCAAAATTCAACCGGATTAGAACAAATGGATATTGTTCAAATTGAATCCAATACCATTCAGTTTGGAACCAAAAAGACTTTATTGTCAAAAAAAATTATCGAACAAAAATATAATCCAACAACTAACGATTTATTAAACACAGATTGGCGTACAAAAGTAAAAATAAGTTACACTGCCCCAACCATTTGGAATGTACCAATTAACAGCAACGAAAGTTTTGATTTACAAGACCCAAGGAAATATGGAAATTTAATTCACGAAATATTTGCCCAATTAAACTCCGAATTTAATTTTAAAGAAATTATCAACGATTTTAAAAACAATGGATTACTAGATAATAAAACAGAACTAGAATTGTTTTCCATTTTTGAAAAAGCAAGTAATAACAATGATTTAATTGATATTTGGAAAAATCCTACACATTGGATTGAAAGAGAAATAATTGCGCCGGATTATAAACAAAAAAAGTTTAGACCAGACAGAATTATTTTTAGCAACAAACAAACTTTTATACTTGACTTTAAAACTGGAGAAGAAAACGACAAGGATAAAAAACAAATTTTAACTTATAAAAACATTCTAAAAGATATTCGTAACAATCCTATACGATGTTATTTGTATTACACGCAATACAATAAATTAATTGAAGTAAATTAGTTGTATTTTTGGTTTATTTAAGTAAGTATTTCAAAGTACTTTTTATAATTTAGTACTTTACCGTTTTAATATTAATAATTTATGCAAAGTATAATTCAGGAAATTAAACAAAGATTTAGGGTTGGCGATATATTAACACGATTAATTTATGTTAATATTGGTGTTTTTTTGTTTTTGGTTTTAAGTAATATTATTTTAACCTTATTAGGCGCAAATTTTAATTTTAATAGTTGGCTAGCGTTAAATACATCAATACCTACTTTAATCATAACTCCTTGGACTATAATTACCCACATGTTCGTTCACGAAGGAATTTTCCACATATTAGGGAATTTACTAATGCTATATTTTTTAGGCAAGCTTTTTTTAATGTACTTTAATGCCAAACAATTGCTAGCATTATATTTTTTAGGTGGATTAATTGGCGCTGGTTTTTTATTATTGATTGTAAATATATCACCAATTTTCAAAGATAATATGAGTGCTGTTGGTGCATCTGCTGCAGTAATGGCAATTTCTATTGCTGTTTGTACTTATCGCCCAAACCAAGAAGTGTTTTTATTTGGTATGTTTAAAGTTGCCTTAAAATGGTTAGGATTAGCCTTAATTTTAATTGATTTACTAACATTTTTTAATGGCAACACAGGCGGACATATTGCACATTTAGGTGGTGCTTTTACTGGATATTGGTTCGCAAGTGCTTACAAACAAGGAAAAGACATTACTAAATATATCAATAAATTTTTAGATTTTTTTGTGGGTATATTTGATAAAAAAAGTAACCTTACTGTTGAATATCGAAATCATGCCCGAAACTTAAGCGACGAAGATTACAATTATTATAGAACAGTTACTCAGGAAAAAATTGATGCTATTTTAGATAAAATAAGCTCTAGCGGATACGAAAGTTTAAGTAAAGAAGAAAAAGATATGTTGTTTAAATACAGTAAAAAAAAGTAATATAATGCATATCATTCAAAAAGTAATTTTAGTAGTTTTTTTAATCGTTTTAACGTCGTGTGTTTCAGATGATCCAAAAAACACAAATCAATCATTTGTAAATACTAGTGGCGAGGGAGTTATTATTACCAACGAAGGAAATTTTATGTTTGGAAATGCTTCGATTACTTACTACAACCCAAAAGATTCAAATGTAACAAAAGATATTTACCAAATTAGTAACCAAAGCCAATTAGGAGATGTTTGTCAATCTCTTAGCTTTTTTAATCATTTATTATATGTTGTAGTAAACAATTCTGGAAAAGTTGAAATATTAAATCCACACAGTTTTAAATCAGAAGGAGAAATCACAGGATTAACTTCTCCTAGATACTTTTTAGGGGTAAACCGATCCAAAGCTTATATATCCGATTTGTATGCAAACAAAATTGCTGTTGTAAATTTAACATCTAAACAAATTATTAATCATATTCCGTGTATTGGATGGACTGAAGAAATGCATTTAGCAAATGGCAAAGCGTATATCACCAATATCGAATCCGAATATTTATATATTGTAAATACTTTAACCGATAAAATAGAAGATAGTTTATTAGTTGGTAAAGGTTGTGCATCTATACAAGAAGATAAAGATGGAAAGTTATGGACTTTATGCTCTGGAAGTTCTACCAATCCTATTACAAAAGCTAAATTGCATAAAATTGATTTAATTGATTTTGGTATTGAAAAAACTTTTGAATTTGCAGAAAACATTCGTCCTAAAAGATTAAAAATCAATGGTAATCATGATGAATTGTATTTTTTAGCAAATGGCGTTTTCAAAATGAACATTAATGCATCAACACTTCCTACAGCTCCAATTATCTCTCAAAATTCTAGTAATTTTTATAGCTTAGGAATTAACCCATTTAACAATGAAATTTATGTTTCGGATGCTTTAGATTATACCCAAAGAGGAAAAATTTTTAGATATAACCGAGAAGGAATTTTAATTCATACTTTTTTAGCAGACATTATCCCTGGAAATATTTATTTTAAATAATTACTATTTTCAGTCGTTCTGAGCGCACACAATTTTAATCGAATCTGAGGTTTAAAAGGCTTTTTCTATACCCAATAAAAATCTAAATCCAATATGATTCTCTTGAAATATTGGTACTTTATTCACCCAAATTGGAAAATCGGCACGAATGGTAGTTGGACGAACAGTTTGTAGTGGTCCCCATTTTTTTACGGTACAACTTAAACCCAAACCCGCATCTGCTAACATAGAATTTGGAACATATAAATTATCCTTGTTGTAAAAAGCAAAATCACCAAATGCATAGGTATTCCAATAGATATATTTTTGTGTTACCGTAGGATTAATGCCTAAATACTGCGTAAAATCAGCCTCTATATTAATGGCTGAACCAGAGTGTAATGCATATAAGTTATGGATATTTCCATCAGATTTTTCAACTGGATTTACATAAGCAACAAATGCCCTAGCGTTTAATCCCCCACCTAAATGAATAAAACCTGGATATAAACTAGGATTAATCCACTGCTTTTGCACAGCTCCCTGCGCTCTTGTCCATTTATTATCCAACATTTCCTCCGCATTTGCTCCCCAAGTTAGTAACATACTTTCTGGCGCCCAATTACTACCTTTTCCAATTCTGGAAAACAACCTTAATTTCCATACAGATTTTTCCCATTTAAAAGAATTTACACTATTTAGTTCTATATAACTAAAATCATAATCGGATAAAATAGATGAACGAAGTGTGTAAGTTAAACCACCCTTAATGCCTGCAAAATTATATGGATAGCTTACTTGTAACAACAATGTATTGTTCCACTTTTTAGTATTCCAAAAATCAGGTATTAATTGATAGTTTAAATACGATTCCCTAGGTATGTAAATCATTTTTAAACCCAAAGAAAATTCCCATTTGTTAAGCTTTTTATGAATTGCCGAAAAATTATGATACACTCCATTTAAAAAATTTTGATTAGCGGATATTGAGTACCCTTTACCTAACCATGGTGTTTGTGTTGCATATGAAAATTTAAAAGCAAAGGCTTGATAACCATTTAGCCAACTTGAACTATAATTTTTTTGTTGAAACAAACCTGAATTCATCCAAACGTTCCCCTCTATTTTATGCAATAATCTCAAATAATCTGCTTTAAAATTTACACCAAATTGCATTCCATCAAAGGAATTATAAAAAATATCTGGACGCATCCATACAATATATTTATCCCTAACAGGAAAATGATTTAACATTGAATTTAACTTATATTCTACAGGTAATCTCCATGAATTATTTAAATAATTTACATCTGCTAACTGCAACGTTGTATCTATAATCACATTTTTAATTCCTAAAGGAGTTTGATACTCAAAAGTATATTTCGGACTTAACTCTCCTACAGTGTACCATTTTGGTAAAATTTGAGCTTCGGTATTTTTAATGAAATTGGTATTTGGAATATGTAATAAACTTACAGAATCGTTGTTGTGAACAACGTAAACATCTAAAGGCATTTGCATTTTACCTTTTCGAATCAAATTAATCGAATAATGATTTTTTTTGTTTGGGATTGGATTTACAGATTGAACTGCATAATCAATTGTATTTGTTGTTTCTAACCATTGATCAAAAAACCAATTTAAATCCACTTTTGTAAAGGAAATAATAGATTTTCTAAAATCTTCTGGGTAAGGGTGCGCAACACGCCATTGTTGAACATAATTTTGCATTGCAGCTAAAAACAGATCATCTCCTAAAACCAGTTGTAAATTAGTTAACATACAAGCTGCTTTGTAATATACATGACCATAACCTCCTCCATGCCTAATTCCATTACCAAATGCAGATGAGTGTGTATTTAATTGTGCATCGTTGTAATTTAAAACACTAGAGATATATCCATAAAACATGCGCAAATCATTCACCAAAGTAGGTGTTTTATATTTTTCCACATAATTATTAGGTGATGGATTTTCTAGAATATATTTTCCATCAATTTTATTTAATGACCATGCTGTTAAAAATTGAGTAAACCCTTCATCCATAAAAGCTCGATAGGTTTCGTTAGTTCCTAACATTCCTTGAAACCAATTATGCCCGGCTTCATGTGCCAACAAACCTCTATAACCAGGATTTACACCCGAATTTAATGTTAACATTGGATATTCCATTCCATCTTCTGCATCTGCAATAACCAATTTTGGATATATGTACAAGCCAAAATCTTTATTATACACTTGTAAAACTTTACACATAAAATCGTTTGCTGTTAACCAACCTTTAGCATTTTTTTCCTGTACCATCGATTTAATTAAAACTCCATCACAATTTACTTCTGCAAAACGATATGTTGGTCCGCTTATAAAAGCAAAATCATGCACATTTGTAGCCGAAAATTTCCAAATTTTTCGTTCTTTAGGATTATAAACTATCGTTTTTGTTAAAGTATCTGCAACAGTTTTATTTCCCCTATCTTTAAAATTTTCTAAGCTGAGTTTTTCTTTTAAATCCTTTGGTAAAACTTCATCCTCATTAATTAAAACACCTGTAGCTTCTGCAATATGATGATTGGGTAAATTTAATTCTACATCAAAAGTTCCAAAATTACCATAGAACTCTTTATCCAAATGTTGGTTGGTGTTCCACCCAAATTTTTCATCATAAACTGCAATTCTTGGATACCAATGTGCACCATTAAAATGCCATAAACCATTTTCGCCTCTAAAGGCTTTCATTCTTCTTCGGGTGTTACCCAAACCAAAATAGGTTGTAAAATCTGCCCTAACAATAACTTTTTCGTTAGGCACAATAGATTTATTTAGGTAAACATACAATATGGTGTTATCCAATTTTGTATAACTAATTCCTTTACTGCATGTTACACTATCTACAACAGTTCCTAAACCATCTTTTTCATGATAACCATAAACAGGTTTTATTCCTGCTTGTTTTTGCAATTTATCATAATAACTACCTTGCTGAAAAGCATTTTGATACAAATGAAAAACTAAATAAGTTAAGGTATCTGGAGAATTATTAATGTAAACTAATTCCATTTCTCCCTTAATAATTAATTTTTGATGATCTAGATTTGCTTTTAGAAAGTAATGAATATCTTGTTGCCAATAATCAGATTTTGGCAACTTATTTTTCCAATAATAAGGATTTTCTTCGTATTCAAAAATCCGATTGATTTTAACTTGAGCAAAAAGATGAATCGAAATAAAGAAAAAAACAATATATAAACGGATAGATAACATGATTAAGTTTTCGCTAAAATACTCTAAAAATATGAAATAAAAAAAGGGTGAAAATCACCCTTTACAATAGCTTTAAATTAAAAAAATTATACCGTCATGATATCTTTTTCTTTTTCTTCTAAAACTTTATCAACTTTAGCCACATAAGTATTGGTTAAATTTTGAATTTCTTCCTCTAACTTTTCAGCAGTATCCTCATCTAAGCCATCCTTTTGTAATTTTTTAATAGCTAAATTAGCGTCTTTTCGAGCATTACGAATAGAAACCTTCGCATCCTCACCAGAACTTTTAGTTTGTTTCACTAAATTTCTTCTTCTTTCCTCTGTTAAAGCTGGGATATTCATAAAAACAGTATCTCCATTATTTTGCGGATTTAAACCTAAATTAGAATCTATAATCGCTTTACAAATAGGGTCTAGCATTCCTTTTTCCCATGGTTGTACCACTAATGTTTTTGCATCTGGAGCTGAAATATTCCCGATTTGCGACAATGGAGTTTTCGCACCATAATAATCAACGTAAACCTGGCTCAACATACTGGCATTTGCTCTACCAGCTCTTACTTTTGTTAATTCGTTATCTAATCTTACTAAAGCTTTTTCCATTGCTTCTTTAGCAGATTCCATTTCAAAACTAATTTCTTCTTCCATAAAAAATAAAATTATTTATAGTTAATCCATTAAAATTCTACAGTTGTACCTACTCCTTCTCCAAAAACAACTTTTTCTAAATTACCAGCTGTATTCATATCGAATACAATTATAGGTAATTTATTTTCTTTACACAATGTAAAAGCTGTTAAGTCCATAATATTTAACCCCTTTTCATATACTTCTTCAAAAGTAATTTTATCGTATTTCACAGCATTTTTATCTTTTTCTGGATCGCTAGTATAAATACCATCTACACGTGTACCTTTTAAAATAACATCAGCCTCAATTTCTATAGCTCTTAATGCTGCTGCTGTATCTGTAGTAAAATATGGATTTCCTGTACCTGCACCAAAAATTACTACTCTGCCTTTTTCCAAATGGCGAGTTGCTCTTCTTTTAATATATGGCTCTGCAACTTCTTCCATTTTAATCCCTGTCATTAAACGCGTTTTCAAGCCTACAGATTCAATTGCAGCTTGTAAAGCCATACCATTAATTACAGTTGCCAACATACCCATATAATCCCCTTGTACCCTATCTATCCCCATGTCTTCGGCTTTCATTCCTCTGTAAATATTACCTCCACCAATTACCAAAGCAACTTCAACATTTTTATCTACCAATTTTTTTATTTCAGTAGCATATAAAGTCAACATTTTTGCATCAATACCATAATCGCCATCACCCATTAAAGATTCCCCACTTAGTTTCAGTAAAATTCTTTTATACTTCATAGTTTTTGTAATTTTTATTCTTAAAATGATTCACCAAAACTAATTATATTGTAATTTGGCATCAATTTTTTATAACTTCCTAAAATTTAACACAAAAAAAAGAGAGAATTAAAATTCTCTCTTTTTAAAATATTGATTTGGATTATGACATCGAGAAGCGTTTGAACGCTACCACAGTTAATTCCTTATCTTGTTCTTGTAAATACTGTTGAACAGTTTTCTTAGAATCTTTAATGAAATCCTGACTTAACAATGTACTTTCTTTAAAGAATTTGTTTAATTTACCTTGAGCAATTTTCTCCACCATTTCTTCAGGTTTACCTTCTTGGCGAGTAATATCTCTAGCAATTTCTAATTCTTTCTCGATAATTTCAGCAGAACAATCATCTTTGCTTATAGAAACTGGAGCCATTGCTGCAATTTGCATAGATACATTCTTAGCGATTTCCTCACTTACAACTTTATTGAAAGCAATAGTTGCTACAACTTGGTTACCTGGGTGATTATATGCATAAACAGAAGCACCTTCGATTACAGAAAAATGAGAAATTTCTAATTTTTCACCAATTACACCAGTTTGCTCGATAATTTTATCACTTACCGTAATTTTATCGTCGAACTTAGAAGACAATAAAGCCTCTAAAGTTGTAACTTGATTAGATTCTGCAATTTTAGCAAATTGTTGAGCCAACTGACCAAATGATTCGTTTTTAGCAACAAAGTCTGTTTCACAATTTAAAACAGTAATATAAGCTTTACCGTTAGAGGTATGACCAAAAGCATAACCTTCAGAAGCTTCTCTATCAGCTCTTTTATTAGCTAATTTTTGTCCTTGTTTTCTTAAGATATCGATAGCTTGTTCAAAATCACCATTAGCCTCAGCTAAAGCTTTTTTGCAATCCATCATACCTGCACCAGTTTGTTTTCTTAATTTAAAAACATCTGCTGCGCTGATTTCAACTGTTGACATATTTTTTAATATTTTAAATTACTAGTTAGCAGAAGCCTCTTCTGTTTCTGGGCTATCTTTTTTAGCAGCTTTAGCAGCTTCTTTACTTACTTTTCTTTCGTCTAAACCTTCTTGGATATTAGCACAAACTACAGATAAAATAGCTCTAACAGATTTTGAACTATCATCATTTGCAGGAATTGCGAAATCCACTAAGTTTGGATCAGAGTTAGTATCTACAATACCAAAAGTAGGAATATTTAATTTGTGAGCTTCTTTAACAGCGATGTGTTCTTTATGAATATCGATGATAAATAACGCAGCTGGCAATCTATTTAAATCAGAAATTGAACCAATATTTTTTTGTAATTTTTCTTTTTGACGAGTTTTAAATAATCTTTCTCTTTTAGAAATATTCTCAAAAGTTCCATCTTTCTCCATTTTTTGTAAGCTACCTAATTTACGAACAGCTTTACGAATTGTAGAGAAGTTAGTTAACATACCACCAGACCATCTTTCAGTCACGTAAGGCATATCTAATGGACCAACTAATTCTTCTACAACAGCTTTAGCTTGTTTTTTAGTAGCAACAAATAAAATCTTTTTACCAGATTTTGCAATTTGTTTTAATGCAGCACTTGCATCATCTAATTTTGCAGCTGTTTTATTTAAGTCGATGATATGAATACCATTCTTCTCCATAAACACATACGGAGCGATAGCTGGGTTCCACTTTCTGGTTAAATGACCAAAATGACAACCAGCAGCTAATAATTCTTTGTAATTTGCTTGAGCCATGAAAATATATCTTGTAGATTAAAAAATTAACGTTTACTGAACTGGAATCTTTTACGAGCCTTCTTCTGACCCGGTTTTTTACGTTCCACCATTCTTGGATCACGGGTTAATAAACCGTACTCTTTAAGAGCAGATCTGTATTCCGGATTTACCTTTAACAATGCTCTGGATATAGCCAAAGTAATTGCATCCACTTGTCCGTTAAATCCACCACCGTCTACATTAACAGTTACGTCGTATTTTCCTTCAGTTTCAGACAATTTAAAAGGCTGAGCCAATTTTAATTGTAATTGAGGTAATGTGAAATACTCTTTTACATCTTTGTTATTCACTTTGATAACTCCGCTACCTTCTTTAAGATAAATACGAGCTACAGATGTTTTTCTTCTTCCAATTGCGTTAACAACTTCCATGCTTACTATTTAATTTCGTTTAAGTTTATTTTTTTAGGTTGCTGAGCCTCTTGTAAATGATTTGCACCTTCATAAACGTACAAATTGTTAAACAATGCATTACCTAATTTGTTTTTAGGTAACATGCCTTTTACAGCTTTTTCGATCACTTTACGTGCATCTTTTTTTAACAAATCCTTTGCTTTAGTTTCTCTTTGACCACCAGGATAAGTTGTGTGACGGATGTACAATTTATCTTCTAATTTATTTCCAGTTAATTGGATTTTAGAAGCATTGATCACTACAACATTATCACCACAATCAACATGAGGTGTAAAGTTTGTTTTGTTTTTTCCTCTGATTAACTTCGCTACTTCTGAAGCTAATCTTCCTAATGTCTGACCCTCTGCGTCAATTAACAACCACTCTTTGTTAGCTGTTGCTGCATTAGCTGAAATCGTTTTGTAACTTAATGTATCCACTTTAATAATTTTTTTACGTGACGCCATTTAGGCAAAAAATGGGGTGCAAAAATAGAACTTAAAATTTATCTAAGCAAATATTATTGAATAATTTTTAAAATTATATTTCACTTAAACACTAATTTGCAATAATTTACCCTTTTAACACATATTGTAAGGTTTGTATTTTTTTGGTTAACAAATCAATATTTAACCGCATTGTATTTAATAATGGGTTATTGGATTTACCAAAAAACGCCAAGTTATTTTCTAATAAGGATAAATTTTCATTACTTTTATTTAACCATTGTTTAACCACCATTTTAGCTTCAGCATTTTGTAACAACTCTTTAGTTAAGAATTGTTTATACCAAGTTAAAACTTCCGCCTCTACTGCTTCTCTATCTTTTTGATTACTTGCCCATTCAAAAACTTTCTCATCCATCAATACATCATTTTTCATAGTAAAACTGGAGCTTTGCACTAAAGTTTCTGCATAATTTTGAAACAAACTTCGTACTTCATCCACTTTTAATTCATTATGCAACTTTAGAATAACCGCAAATTTATCATTTGAATCCTTATTTTGCTGTTCCTTCATTACCTTTTTTTCCTCATCCTTGGCTTTAAAAAAACTATCACACACTTGTTTAAACTCATCCCACAATTTTTTATCTAATTTTGGAGGCAAACTCCCCGAAACCTTCCATTGTTTTTGAATTTCGATAATTTTTTTTGCTTTATCCAACTCATCTTCTTGCTTTACAATTTCTTTAACCTGATGAATCAAATCTTGCTTTAGCTTTACAATATTATCTGTTTGATTTTTTAAAGCATTAAAATATTCATCTTTTTGCTTAAAAAAGCCATCCATTATTTTTCTGAAATTTGAAAATAAAGGCTGATTGATTTTGTTAGGAAGTTCGCCCAACGCTTTCCATTCGTTTTGTAAAGCGATCATGGTATTGGTTTTATTTTTCCAGTCGCTCACGGATTCCGCTTTTGCACTTACAACTTGTTGTGCATTTTCAATCAATTGTTTTTTAGCAGCAAGTAAACTATCTATTTTAGCACTTTCTTCTTCCTTAATTTTAACATGTAAAGCAAAAACCTCTTCTGTTAATTGTATATATTCATTCCAAATTACTTCTTTCATTTCCTTACCAACTGGCCCGATAGTTTGCCATTCTTTTTGGATTTGCTTTAATTGTGTTAATATATTAGATACAGCTTTAACATTCAACAAAGCTTTCAATCGGTTAATCAACTCCAATTTAAGCTGTTGATTTTTTTTGAAATCATGATCCTGAATTGCCCTATACATATTAATATGATAGTAAAAATCCTCCACCAACTTAGCGTATTTTTTATCCAACTCTCTGTCCTCCCCTTCTATTTTAACCCATTCTTCCTTTAAAACATTAAATGTAACAAAGGCCTTTGAAATATCTTTTTCGTTTTGAATTAAATCAACCACTTTTTCTACCACACTTTTTTTAGCACTTTTACATTCTTGTACTAATCGCTCACGCTCTGCTTTGGAATCACTTTGGATTTTCTCTAATTCTTCTACAGATTGAAACAAGGATTGAAACTTATCTTTCAACTCTACTATCAAATCTCTTTGAAGCTCTAATTCTTCTTCCGATAAACTTTCCAATATTTTATTATAGCTTTTATAAGCACTTTTGATAATTTGAATATCGGTATAACTTACACCTTTTGTAAAAAAATCATCAATTTTTAGAGAAATTTCATTCATATCTTCGCTTTATTAATTGGCGCCCAAATATACACATAGCCAATTAATTATCATATAAATTTTAATTAAAATTATATTAGGCATGTTACTTGTTAGTTTTTAATCGTTAATAATTTATTCAAGTTCAAATAAGTTATTCAATATATTTACACTAATTTCATACTTTAAATTCTATATTATGCGCAATGTATTGATTTTATCTTTTGTCCTTTTTATTTCTACATCGGTTTGTATCGGACAAAAAAATGGGTATGTGATTGAAAAATATCCTAACGGAAAAACTAAATATGAAGGCCAATTTAACAATGGTAAGCCTACTGGTTTAATTAAAAAGTACGACAATAAAGGGAAATTAGCCTCCACCTTAAACTATGATAAAAACTCGGATTTAGTAGCCGCACACCATTATCATCCAAATGGTAAAATTTTATCCAAAGGAAACTACCTCAATCAAAAAAAAGAAGGCAACTGGACGTATTACAGCGAAAACGGAGAACTACATGAATCTATTGATTACAAGCAAGATATATACCACGGAAGCTATAAAAGTTATTTTAAAAGCGGACAAATTAAAGAAGATAAAAACTATGTTGATGGCTCTTTAGATGGCGAATCTAAAGAATATTATATCGATGGTAAATTAAAAGCCGAATTCACTTATATTAAAGGTTTACCCGAAGGTGGTTTTAAAATTTACCACAACAACGGCGTTTATCATTTATTAGGCACTTATAATAAAGGACGAAAAATTGGCAAATGGAAACAATACAACGAAAAATTAAAATTAATTAAAGAAGAAATATACGAAAATGGAGAAATGATTTATACTTCGGATACTTTAATTACGTATTGGAATGATTCCATTCAAAATATTCGAACCAAAGAAGCGTTTAAACAAAGTGGCGAAAGTTTTTTACATGAATACAATCCCGACGGACAAATTATTCGTGAAGGTTACTATTTTAAAGGACAAAAAGATAGTACTTGGAGATATTATAACGACAAAGGACAAGTAACATCTATTAAAACTTTTTACAGAGGTTACAGAAATGGACACTGGACAAATTATTACCCAAATAGCAAAGTGATGGAAGAATTATCCTGGAGAAATAATCAAAAAACAGGTAAGTATAAAATGTATTATGATAATGGGAAAATTAAAGAAGAAGGACAATACCACAACGACCATAAAGTTGGGATTTGGAAAAGCTATGATTTAAACGGGAAAGTAATTAAAGAAGATAATTATGATAAAAAATAAAGTGCAAAATTTAAGCTACCTATATTTATCACTAGTGTTTGCAACTTTTTCTTGTACCAAAAACACTAAGGAAATAAGCTATTTAAAACCTTCATCTTATTACCCACTTGAAATTGGGAATTCATACATTTACGAGGTAGATTCGATTGTGTTTAACGACTTCGACCAAAGTGTAGATACTTTTAAATTTCAGATTAAAGAATTATATACCGATACTTTTAGAGATATTTACAACGAATTAGCATACAAAATCGAAAGAAAAAAAAGAAAAAAAATACAGTTAAACGAATACGAAGCATGGGGAAACCCACAAATTTGGTGGGTAAATTTAGCGAAAAATCAAAGTATTCAACGTGTAGAAAATAATCTAAGATTTGTAAATTTAGTAACCCCTATACAAAACGATTTTTCATGGAAAGGCAATGCTTTTAATTTCCTTGCAGAATGGGATTTTAGATACACTAAAGTTAATGAAAGTTTTGAAAATTTCGATTCAACCCTAACAGTAATACAAAGAGAGATTCCCGAAAATTTAATTTTAAAAGAATATTACGAACAAAAATTTGCTAAAAATATTGGCTTAATTTACTATCATTATATTAATATAGAATCCAAAAACAATCTTAGCACACCATTAGGTGTAATTTACACCCAAAAACTCATTCAGTACAACCTTAATTAATCTAAACTGTTCTATATTTTTAAATACCAATCTTTAATCAAACCCAGATGAATAAGATTTTTTTCAACTAAGTATAAAACACTAATTTACAGCAGTTACAAACAATTAAGAACAAATTGTTGATAACTACAAAAAACATTTTTTTGACATACAAACTTCATTAACTATATTTGAATTTCTTACTTTTATACTTATATCATGATTAAGACCCTAGCAAAAATTATTGTAATTGTTTTAGTTTTAGTAGCTACATCTACTACAATTACATCATGTAAAACTACACATGAAACTTGCCCTGCTTACGGAGGTAGATAAGTTAATGTAATCCACATAAAAACTCGGCTCCATTTTGGAGCTTGTTTTTTTGTACCATACCATTTCATTTTTAAACCGTAAAAAACTTCCCGTCTTAAAAAATATAAATACTTACCCTACCAATGCATACTGATTTTGATTTTTGGCAGTTTTTCGCAGGTATTGGATTGTTTTTATGGGGAATGTATCAATTAGAACTTTCGTTAAAAAACTTAGGAGGTAAATCCTTTAAAAACTTACTTCAAAAGTACACCAACAAAGACTGGAAAGGCATACTTGTAGGTACTTCAATTACAGCTATATTACAAAGCAGCTCATTAGTTTCATTAATGCTTTTAGCATTTGTGGGCGCAAAAATAATTGCATTACGCAGTGCCATTGGTGTAATTTTAGGCGCCAATTTGGGCACAACTTTTACCGCTTGGCTTGTTGCTGTATTCGGTTTTAAATTTAGCGTTACAGAACTTGCTTTACCTTTTTTAGGTTTTGGATCATTTATGTTTTTGTTTTTTAAATCTCGCCCAATCATTCATCATATCGGATTATTTGGAGTTGGTTTCGCCTTACTTTTTATTGGTTTAGATTTTATGAAAATTTCAATAGAAAACATTGCGCAAACTCTAGATTTATCCATATTTAAATCATACGGATTAAGTGTTTTTTTACTCCTAGGTATAGTTATAACAGCTTTAATACAATCTAGCACAGCTACTACAGTTATCGTTTTAAGTGCTTTAAGTACGAAAATCATCTCTATTGAAGAAGCTGTTTCCATTGTAATTGGAGCAAACATTGGCACAACCGTAACAGTACTTTTAGGTGCAATTGGCGACCAAGCCGATAAAAAAAGATTGGCAGTTGTAAACCTATTTTTTAAAATCAGCTCGGGTTTATTGTTATTTTTTTTAATTCAACCACTCATTTATTGGTTAAACAAATGGTTCCCTTCTGATAACGAATTAATGGAATTAGTTGTAATAAATACCGGAATTAATTTAATTGGAATTATTATTTTTTATCCGTTTTTAACCCCAATCAGTAAATTTATTGAAACTAAATTTACAAAGTCAGATAACTTATCCAAAAGTTTATATATCAAAAAAATAACCAACGAAGTTCCAGAAGTTGCCGTTGAAGCCTTAGAAAAAGAAATTGAACATGTATTTGATAAATTACAAAACTTCATCATTTCTAGTATTCGATTAAATAAAACAGAAAAGAATAAACACCAAGCTTTTTGGAAGAAAATTATTGCCGAACCTACTAATCGTTTAAAAATGTATAACGATTTAAAAAATCTTGAAGAGGAACTTACTCGTTTTCATATTTTAGTTATGCAAAAAAAAATGTCGGCAAACGACACTAAACGCATAACATCCTTAATGCTTTCTTTACGAACAATGATTTATAGTGCAAAATATATAAAAGATGTACTGCACAATATTGAAGAAATAATCGATTGCGAAAAAGAATTACCTAAAGAAGTATTAAAACAAACTCAAGTTTTAGTAGCCGAAAACTTAGGTAGAATACATTTATACATAACAAATTTCAACTCCAACACCTCCTCAATCCCGAAATGGACAGAGGAAAACAATAAGAAATTTAGAGAAATCATCGCCTATTTTTACCAACAATTAAATACAGAGAATTGCGATGTAAATACTGCAAATATAACCGCTGTGGTAAGGCATGTTACTTTTTCGTTAAACAGTGTTTCCAATGGAATTATACATTGGAAATTACTAAAAGACGACGTAATTGATTGATTTAATATCTGATAAAATATCTTAATTAAAAAAATTACCGAATTAAGTTACTTATTTTTAGTAAAATTTTTAAAAGTGAATAATTTAACTACGCAAGAAATAGATAGAATTATAGAAATGGCTTGGGAAGATAGAACTCCTTTTGAAGCCATAGAATTTCAATTTAATTTATCCGAAAAAGAAGTAATTGTGTTAATGAAACAACAAATGACTTTAAAAAATTGGAAAAAATGGCGTGCGCGTGTTCAAGGAAGATCCACC
>JACCDI011366279.1_pt1 | contig 16225 bp, 11 predicted proteins | sample 7442791 | NCBI WGS metagenome assembly JACCDI01 (sample SAMN15323434, study PRJNA562643) | freshwater metagenome | isolation source: river surface water | place: USA:Blue River Watershed | collected 2017-08-15 | reverse complement strand
ATTTGAAAATCCTACGTCTTCTCCAATGGTCAATCGCGCGTTCTTTCCAATCATAATGGAAGAGGATGCCCCGCTCCCGATAATGTTTGCAAATCGGTTTGAATTAACTAAGAAATCTTTACCCAAAGTAAAAGTTCCCTTATTCGAAATGAAAAGGAAACCATAGGAATGTATTTTCCAAAAAGGCACTCCCTGAATCGTAAACCAAATGAAATTTATTGGCCAATAGATTATGTATAGTATTGTCTTCAAATCAATGTTTTGCAGTAGAAGAGTGATCAAGATACCACGAATATACACGTTCGATGCCTTCTCGAAGAGAAACTTTGTGCTTAAATCCGAGTGTATGTAATTTGCTTACATCCGTTAATTTACGCATTGTCCCATCAGGTTTGGAAGAATCAAAGTGAAAATTCCCTGTGTAACCAATAACATCAGAAATAAGATGGGCCAAATCTGCAATGGATATTTCCTCACCAGTACCAATGTTAATGTGTGTATTTCTTACTTCACCATTCGACGGAATTAAATCTGAGAAGTTCACATTTTGCATAATGTGAATGCATGCGTTAGCCATATCCTCAGACCACATAAACTCTCTCATTGGTTTTCCTGATCCCCAGATGTTTACCACGCCTTTTTGAACACCTATTGAGCTTAAATACTCCTGTGCTGCCTCAAAATCAGTGGCATTTAAATCCAAAAGAATCTCATCAATTTTATTCTCTTCTAAACATTTTGCCAAGTATATTTTTCTCAATAATGCAGGAAGCACATGGGATTTCTCGAAATTAAAATTGTCGCCTGGACCGTACAAATTAGTCGGCATAACTGAAATAAAATTAGTGTCGTACTGAATATTAAAACTTTCGCACAATTTAATTCCTGCAATTTTTGCAATAGCGTATGGCTCATTGGTATACTCTAGTTCGCTCGTCAATAGTGTACTTTCACTTAGAGGTTGTGGGGCATTTTTAGGGTATATACACGTGCTTCCAAGAAAGAGCAGTTTTTTCACTCCATACTTGTGAGCACTCGAAATAACATTGTTTTGAATGGTTAAATTCTCCAGTAAAAAATCAGCGCGGTATGTATTGTTGGCTACAATTCCGCCAACTTTTGCAGCGGCTAGAAATACATACTCAGGATTTTCAAGGTTAAAGAAATCCTCCACAGCATTTGTGTCAAGAAGATTTAATTCTGAACGAGATTTCAAGATTAAATTATGATAACCTGAAGATTGAAGCCCCTTAACAATTGCTCTTCCGACAAGGCCATTATGACCTGCAACAAATATCTTCGCGTTGATGTCCATCTGAAATCAAAATTAATTGGCCAAATTTAACGATTAATTGTTCGAAAGATTACATAGAATCCAACGATTAGATGGCTAACATAAAGAGTTTTTTGCCTATTTTTGTAATATATACTAATTCATCAAGATGAAATATTTATTTACATTTCTCTTTTTCTCTTTTTCGTTATTTACTTTTTCTCAAAGAAATTTGAAGAAATTAGAATCCTCTTTCGACTTTGGATTTGGGAATCACTTTGGACTTCGTCAGATAGAAGAAGGTTTCAATGTGAATTATTTAACAGCTTCGAATGTCACATTGGGTTGGACCAACTATTTCACCAACAATAAGTTCGGCGGAAGATTGGAGCTTTCCTACGACAAAATGATGAACAACTCTTTGTCGAGTCCATTTCAAACAAATTACTTCAGGTCAACTTATTACTTGAACGCAAGTGTTAAGAACATTGCAGGTTGGGGAAAGTCAAATAAGGCTGTTGTTGACAAGAAGACATTCTGGCAAGCTTTCGATCTTGACCTTGGTGTTGGTATTGGATATTCTGCGATGACAAGTAAAGTACGTCCAGTCACAGAAACACCATTCTTACCGAAGGCTGATGACATGTTGAACATCAGTTTCCGTGTAGCACCAAGTTTAGAGATAAGTGATAACGTAAAGTTGTTTGCTTCATATACAAGAATCAACCATTCTGCGCAGTCGACAAGTTTTGATTTTACCAATCCAATTGACAATACTGCATTTAAAGGAGCTTTCAGAACTTTGAACGTGGGTATTCGTTTCACTCCAAATACTGAGCGCACTTATGATCGCACACTAAAAGATGCTCATAAAAAGTGGCACTTCTTTACATCATTTGATGCGTCTATCGGCAATCATTTCGCAGGAAAAACTCAAGTAGAATCTGCAAAATTCAAAGGAGGATCAATTGGACATTTGAATGTTGGTGCCAATCACAAATATCCGAATTCAAAGCTATTTGGACGATTTGACATTGGGTTCGATGCTTTCAAAGAAGTGAAAAATGAAAATGCATTTACTTCAAAATACTTTAGAACGACATACCAAGTAATCGCTGATATGCGAACACTACGTGGAGTGAACAATGAGGCAAATAGATTGGATTTAGCTTTCGGAGCCGGTTTAGGATTTGCGACTATGTACAACGCTGAGAGTTCTAATTCTCTAGGTGATATTTTCTTGAATGGAGATGATATGTATGCGCTTGTTTTCACGGTTAATCCTTCTTACCGTATTTCAAAATACATTTCAGCCATTGCAAACTTGACATACACGAGTCATTCTTTGCAATCAAGTACTTGGGACATGCAAAGCGGACAGACGAACACTGCATTTAATGGCGGTTTCATGAATATGAGCTTAGGTGTTCGCTACAATGTTGCAGAGAGAAGATCTAACTATACAGCCGAAATTGTGAACCGTATTCCTAGAGTTTGGTCTGTTGATGCGGCTGTTGGAAGTCACTTTGCTGGAACACCTGTTGCAGATAGATTTGCTTTGTCTGCGACACCAGGAAAACACGTAGCCGTTGGTTTGAATCACCCATTCATTAATCCGATTTACTTTGGCAGATTTGAATTTGCCTTCGATGCGTTGAAGCCTAATTCTTCTTCAATCGATTTCTCATCGAATTATTTCAGAGCGAATTATTTCTTAATGACATCTGTTCAAAATCAATTGAGACAATCTATTTCTTCAGAGAGACCTGCAAGAAAGTTCGATGTTCAATTTGGACTTGGAGTGGGAGCAAGCACTTTCAAAGGCGATGCAGCTTCTGACAACTTCATCACGAAAGGAGATGATATGTTGAATTTCGCGGCGAAGATTGTTCCAACCTTCAAAGTATCTGAAAAGGTTTCTGTTTTTGCAGCATATACCTATGTTTCGCATTCGCTTCAATCTCGTTCTTATGATATGAGTCAGAGCATTGAAAAAACAATGTTTAATGGACGATTGATGAATGCTAGTGTTGGTGTTTCTGTAATCTTGAAGAGCACTAAACCAAGAGCCCTTATCGCTGTAACTCCTGTTGATACCACTGAAAAAGTAGTGATTATCGAGCCAGTAGTTGAACCAACTCCAGAACCTGTAGTTGAACCAACACCAGATCCAGTTGTAGAACCTACTCCAGATCCTGTTGTTGAACCAACTCCAGAGCCTGCAGTTCCATCACGTTCTGCGAGAAATCCAATTACAGACTATCCTTCTAATACTTCGGAAGTACCTGAATCTCAAAAACAAATGTTAAAGGACTTAGCGTTTGAATTGAAAAACAACAAGTTTTTGACGCTTGTGGTTGCAGGACACACTGACAATACAGGCACTCCTGAATACAACCTAACACTTTCTCGCAAACGCGCTGCTAACGTGAAGGCGTATTTGATTTCACAAGGTGTACCTGCAGAAAGAATTAAAGTTGAATACTACGGTGTTACTCGTCCGATTGCTCCAAACAACACTGTGGACGGTCGTAAGAAGAATCGTCGTGTTGATATCGAAATAGTAAAGAACTAATTAATCTGCTATAAACTGAAAAAGCGGCTTCGGCCGCTTTTTTTTATTCTAACTATAAAGAATTTTTAGTTCTTCATAAAGTCTGCTATCAAAGAGAATTCAGGTACTTGAACCTTAAAAAGAGAAGAGGCACCTTTCATTTGCATGGAATAGAATCCTTTCATAATTCCGAATGGTGATTGCAAGTCACATGCAGAGGTGTATGAAAAATTCTCACCTGGTGCAATCACAGGTTGTTCCCCAATTACCCCCGGGCCTTCAATTTCACGCTTCAATCCATTGGAGTCTGTAATAAACCAATGTCTTCGCAATAGCTGAATAGGGTAGTCGTTCTGATTCTCAATAGAGATACGGTAGGAAAAGACGAAGCTGCCTTGTGGGGCAGCTGACATTCTTTCTTCAAACAAAGAAAAAACTGAAATTTTTACGCCTTCTGTTACAGCAACTACCATAACAGCAAATATAGTTAATAAACAATGCGATTGTTAATAACCTCGAGATTTTTTATTGTTGAGTGAACTGCTTAGCGAAACGCTTACGGTCATTCTCATTCAAATAAATCTTACGGATACGAATCGACTTTGGTGTTACTTCAACATACTCATCAGGACCTATGTATTCCAAAGCTTCTTCCAATGTGAATTGAATTGGAGGAGCCATAACGGTCTTAGCATCTGTTCCAGACGCACGCATGTTTGTCAATTGCTTGGTCTTCGTTACGTTTACAACCAAGTCATTGTCGCGAGAGTGCTCACCAATAACCTGACCTTCGTATACTTCCTCCATAGCTTCAACGAAGAACTTACCTCTGTCTTGTAGGTTACTGATACTGTATGCAATTGCATTTCCAGTTTCCATACAAATCAAAGATCCATTCAAACGACCAGGAATTTCATCGCGCATAGGCTGATATTCCTTGAATCGGTGTGTCATGATAGCCTCACCTTGCGTAGCGGTCAATAAGTAACTTCTCAAACCGATGATTCCTCTTGATGGAATTTCAAATTCGATAACAGTGCGATCGTCTTTCGGCTCCATGTTTTTCATTTCACCTTTACGCTTCGACACAGCTTCAATAGCTGTTCCAGCCATTTCAGTTGGCAAGTCAATGGTCAACTCTTCAATTGGCTCACTCTTCACACCATCAATTGTCTTCAGAATTACTCGCGGTTGCCCAATTTGTAATTCATATCCTTCACGACGCATTGTTTCAATCAATACTGACAAGTGAAGTACACCTCTTCCGAATACATTGAAACGGTCTGCTTTATCGGTTTCTTGAACACGAAGTGCCAAGTTCTTCTCTAATTCTTTTTCTAAACGATCTTTGATGTGACGGCTAGTGACAAACTTTCCTTCTTTACCGAAGAATGGGGAGTCATTGATGGTAAACAACATACTCATTGTTGGCTCATCAACAGAGATGGTTGGCAATGCCTCTGGATTTTCGTAATCGGTGAATGTATCTCCGATTTCAAAATTCTCCATTCCATTAATCGCGCAGATATCTCCAGAAACAACTGATTCTACTTTGCGCTTGCCTAATCCTTCAAATACATACAATTCCTTGATCTTTCCTTTCACCATAGAACCGTCGCGCTTTGCAAGGGTAACATTCATCCCTGCTTTCAATTCGCCGCGGTGAAGTTTACCAATTGCCATACGTCCAGTGTATGTAGAATAGTCTAATGAAGTAACCAACATTTGTGGTGTTCCTTCTCTTTTCAATGGAGCTGGGATGTGCTCAATAACTAAATCCAAAAGTGGCTCAATAGTATCGGTTTGAACTTTCCAATCCAAACTCATCCAACCATTCTTCGCAGCACCATAGGCAGTCGCGAAATCCAATTGATCTTCAGTAGCACCAAGGCTATACATCAAATCGAATACTTGCTCATGAACTTCGTCTGGACGACAGTTCTCTTTGTCTACTTTATTAATAACCACTATAGGCTTCAGTCCCATTTGAATTGCCTTTTGCAATACGAAACGAGTTTGAGGCATTGGACCTTCGAAAGCATCTACCAAAAGCAATACACCTTCAGCCATGTTCAATACACGTTCAACCTCTCCACCGAAGTCACTGTGACCAGGAGTATCAATGATGTTGATCTTGTAATCCTTATATTGAATAGAAACGTTCTTCGCCAAAATGGTAATACCACGCTCGCGCTCTAAGTCATTGTTATCAAGAATTAAGTCGTTGTGCACTTCATTCTCTCTGAACAATTTCGCAGCGTGAAGCATCTTGTCAACCAAGGTTGTTTTACCGTGGTCAACGTGGGCAATAATGGCAATGTTTCTGATTTTTTGCATTTCGCAGTTTTTAAATTGGGCGCAAAAGTACAACAATAAAAATGAAAAACCCCTCGAAAGTATCGAAGGGTTTAAAAAGTAGCGAGATTGGGGCTTGAACCCAAGACCTTGCGATTATGAATCGCACGCTCTAACCAGCTGAGCTACCTCGCCATCTAAGGGGGTGCAAATATACACATCTATTTTAAAAATGAAAATTGATTTGAACTTTTTGCCTCTTTTCTTTTTTCTTTGTTGACTCACAATGAAAAATGCAATTGTAATTGGTGCTGGTATTGGAGGTATCGCTGCTTCGATTCGTTTGGCTCGAAAGGGCTACTCAGTCAAAGTATTCGAGGCATCGGCTTCTCCAGGTGGAAAGCTCTCAGAATTCAAAATGGGGGAGTACCGTTTCGATCGCGGCCCTAGTTTGTTCACCTTGCCGCATTATGTAGAAGAGTTATTCGCTCTGTGTGAAGAAGAAATGTCGGATTATTTTTCTTATTCCGAATTACCTATTCTCTGCAAATATTTCTATCCCGACGGATTCACATTTGAAGCAAAAGGAAATTGCGAGGAAAATATCAAAGCCCTTTCAAAGTCTTTCAATGAAGATGAGAAAAAGGTTCGTTCATTTTTTAGGAAAGCAGAGTTCATATATAATACAACCGCTCCTTTGTTCTTGGAGCGACCGCTGAAGCTTCTTTCATTATACCATACAAAAGCGTTTTGGAAGGGCATTAGTCGTATTCCGCGATTACCACTAATGGGAACCTATACGGTGCAATTGAAGAAATACTTCAAGAATCCAAAGACCATTCAGTACTTCCAGCGTTATGCCACTTACAACGGAAGCAGCCCCTACAAAACACCAGCACTTATGCAGTTGCTTCCTCACGTAGAGCAGGGTTTAGGTGCTTTTATTCCAAACAAAGGAATGTACGATATCACTTTTCAATTGTATGAATTGGCCAAGCGTCAAGGTGTTGAATTTATTTTCAATTCGAAAGTTGAAGAGATTATCGTTGAAGAAGGAAGAGCAAAAGGAATTCGCATGAACAGCTCACATGCCGAGAAAGCCGATTTAGTGGTGAGCAACATGGACGTTTTCCCGACATATAAAAAGTTGTTACCGGGACAAGAAGAACCCAATGTTATATTGAAGCAAGAGAAATCTTCCTCTGCTCTCATCTTTTATTGGGGAATGAATCGGAAATTTGAGCAACTCGATGTGCATAATATCTTGTTCTCGAACGATTATGAAAATGAATTCCGATGTTTATTTGAATCGAAGACCTTAATCAAAGATCCAACTGTGTACATTCACATCACCTCAAAGCATATTGCAGCCGATGCTCCTATTCATGGAGAGAATTGGTTCGTTATGGTGAATGCGCCAAATCATGTGGGGCAAGATTGGGACGAACTTCAAAAAGAAGCAAGAGAAAACATTCTGTCCAAAATTGAATCTGAACTTGGAGTGAGTATTCGCGAACACATTGTTTGCGAAACCAGTTGGAATCCGAAGGGAATAGAAAATGATACCTCCTCGCATTTAGGTGCTTTGTATGGTAACGCATCGAACTCTTCGAGTTCAGCTTTTTTCCGTCATGCGAATGATTCTTCAAAAATAAAAGGACTCTACTTTGTTGGTGGAAGTGTTCACCCTGGCGGTGGGGTTCCTCTTGCGATTTTATCTGCAAAAACAATGTCGGACTTGATTCATTAATTCAACTATGTCAACTGAACTTCATAAGAATAAAAAATTGAAGGCATTCGCGATTCTTTGGATTGTGTTGGTACATTTCTTTGGAATCATAGGGGTTTATTTTCTACCCGATTGGTTTTTGCCCGCTACCCCGATAACCATTTTAGTTAGCGCCATCGTTGTTTTTCTGCGTTATGAAAAATACAGATCTTCTAGAGTAACAGCATTCATTGTTATAGCCGTTCTTTCTTTCTTGATTGAATTATACGGTGTGAAATCAGGAAATCTTTTTGGGACATACACCTACGGAAACAATCTTGGTTGGAAAATCTTCGACGTGCCTTTAATCATTGGGGTGAATTGGGCTGTGCTCATCATGGTCGCACAGCAGTTGACGACACACTATATTGGGATTAATAGCCGATTCTTTTCAGCCATATCTGTTGCCACTATCATGACCACCTTCGATTTATTGTTGGAAGTATTAGCTCCGCAATTTGACTTTTGGTCATTCACTCACATGAATTACGCACCTATTGAAAATTTCATTGCTTGGTTTGGAGTGTCATTCGTTTTCGGATTGTACAGCTACTCTCATTTTAGAAATCAGAACAGAACAGCCGTGCTATACGGCATAGCTCAGATGATCTTCTTCATGGTTCTCGGATTACTGGTTATTTAAACCGTAAGTGCACGAAGGTCTTGCTCTGAAATAATTGGAATCTTAAGGTCTTCGGCTTTCTTCAATTTCGCAGGTCCCATATCTGCTCCAGCGACAACGAAAGTTGTTTTCGATGAAATGCTTCCAACAACCTTTCCTCCGTGCTGCTCAATAAATTCCTTAATTCCATCCCGTGAAAAAGTCTCGAACGTTCCACTTACAACAATACTCTTTCCGGCTAATGTATTCGAAAGCAAGACTTCGTCTTGTCCGTTCATGTTGAATTGAAGTCCAGCTGCGATGAGTTTGTTCAAAACAATTAAATGCTCCTCCTTGGATAACCACGATTGAATGGAGCGCGCAATAATTTCACCAACTTCATCTATTCCGCACAATTCTTCAAAAGACAACGTTCTCAAATTTTCGAAAGACTTCACAGCCCGAGCTAATTTCTTGGCAACTGTTTCTCCAACATGACGAATACCTAAGGCGAACAATACACGTTCAAAAGGAACTTGCTTACTCGCTTCCAATCCTTTCAATAAATTCTCAACGCTTTTCGCTTGAAGCGATCGCTTCTTGATTTCTTCTCCTTCTTCTCCCACTTGAAATTCAAGCCCGATTAATTGATCATAAGTTAAGGAATACAAATCGCCTGCGTCTTGAATCAATCCTGATGAGAGCAATCCTGAAACTGTTTCTGTTCCCAGACCTTCAATGTTCATGGCTTTACGAGCAATGAAATGCTCGAGTTTTCCGATGATTTGCGGACGACACCCAGAGTCGTTCGGACAATAATGTAAGGCTTCACCTTCCAAGCGCACCAAAGGCGTATTGCATTCAGGACAGTTAGAAATGTACTCGTGCATGCTCTCAGTTCCTCGCGGTTGCGAGGTATCTACCGAAGTTACTTTCGGAATTATTTCACCTCCTTTTTCCACCCATACAAAATCACCAACTCGAATATCCAAGCGTTCAATTTGATCGGCATTGTGAAGCGAAGCACGCTTAACTGTTGTTCCTGCCAATTGAATAGGAGAGAGATTCGCCACAGGTGTTATAGCTCCTGTTCTTCCAACTTGGTAAGTGATACTTAACAATTTGGTGCTGATGCTTTCTGCTTTGAATTTGTATGCAATAGCCCAACGCGGACTTTTGGCTGTCATGCCTAATTCATCCCACAATTGAACTTCATTTACTTTAATGACAATTCCATCGATCTCAAAAGGAAGGCTCGTTCGATGTTCATCCCAATAAGAAATGAATGACATAATTCCTTCAACATCTGAGGTAGTTTCTATCATTCGCTTCGAAGCATCCGGTGTTTTGAATCCCCATTGGCCCGCATGATTAACTCGTTCGCTGTGTGTGTCAATGGATGAATTGTTGTTCAATACGAAGTATAAAAAACAATCGAGTTTTCGCTTTGCAACAGCCTTTGAATCTTGCTGCTTCAGGGTTCCTGCTGCTGTGTTACGTGGGTTGGCATAAAGTTCTTCACCAGCTTCAGCGCGTTCTTCATTCAATTTTTGAAATACGGTCTTCGGCATAAATATTTCCCCACGAATTTCAAATTCTGCAGGGAAGTCGCCTTTCAGTTGAAGCGGAATACTTGAGATTGTTCGAACGTTTGTGGTCACATCTTCACCTACAGAACCATCACCTCTTGTCACTGCTCTTTCAAGTTGTCCGTTCTTGTACAACAAAGCAATGGCAACTCCGTCGTATTTCAACTCCATTACAAATTCAATGGGCTTACCGGCCAATTCAATGGCGCGCTTCGCCCAATCTTGAATCTCTTCTTGGTTGTATGAATTTGAAAGGGATAGCATGGGACTCTTGTGAGTCACTTTTTCGAATTTATCGGTAATGTCCCCTCCAACGCGCTGAGTAGGACTATTGATAGACTTTAAATCAGGAAACTGAAGTTCTAATTGTTCCAATTCCTTCAATAGAAAATCGAATTCTTGATCTGAAATGACAGGCATATTCAACACATAATAATTGTAATTGTGTGCATTGAGCTGCTCTGTTAACTCAGAAATTCTAATTTGTGCTTCGAAGGTGTTCATGCTTAGTATCTATTTCGAATGTCTTTGTTCCAAATACCGCGAACCATCTTAATGGGTTGAATGCGCAACTTCACAATGAAAACTGGAGCATTATAAATGGGCAAAAGCTCTTCTGGAGCATTCCGCGTTTGGCGGTATCCAATACCACCACCAACTGACATAAAGTACGTTAAATGTCTGAAGAGGGTAGTACTGATTTCGGTGAGCTGCAGGGGCTCGTTGTAGTTTCCTACTGAACCATTCAGATAGGTATAGGAGCCAGAAACATTGCCTGCACCTAAGTGCAATGTTGAACTCCATTCATATTTTTTCGTAAAGAGAATAACGCGTTCGTAATAAAGCGAAGCGTAATTCAATTCAAGATTGGCGGAAATGATATTGGGAGAAATTTCATTCAATGACTCGGTTTGAACTCCGTTTGAAAAGGAGTAAAATCCAATTCCAAAACGATTCACTCGATTCATTTCAACACCAAGACGCAATCCACCGAGACGAGCACCTTCATTGCTAACAAGGGTTAATCTACCGTCTAAAATGAATTCGGGTTTGATAAAGGGATAGTCAGATTTTTTATTGCGCTCTTCTTTTTGTCCGAATACAGACAAAAGATTTGAAAACAAAATCAGCGCGATCAATAATACATTCTTCACGCAACAAAAATAGGCATATTGTTAAAACACCCGAAGAATGTTAGACCTTTGTGTTATGAGTAGTGAAGAAAATTTTTCAAGTTTAGGATTAAATGAAGATTTGATACAAGGCATTGATTCCATGGGAATTCAAAAGCCAACCCCCATTCAACGTGAATCGATACCGCATATATTAGAGGGAAAGGATGTACTAGGAATTGCGCAAACAGGTACAGGAAAAACAGCAGCTTTTTTGCTTCCGGTTATTCATACCATAATTAAAGAAAGTAATCGAACTTCAGTTTCAGCGCTAATCGTTGTTCCAACAAGAGAACTAGCAACACAGATAGATCAAGCCATTTCAGCATACGGTTATTTCACAGATATCTCTTCCATGCCTATCTATGGTGGAAGTGATGGAAAAGTATTCACGCAAGAGAAACACGCTTTAACCACAGGAACCGACATCATTGTTGCGACGCCTGGAAGATTGAACATGCACATTAATTTGGGTTATGTCGATTTTTCTAAATTGAAATTTCTTATTCTTGACGAAGCCGATCGCATGCTCGACATGGGCTTTCAACCCGACATTCAACGAATTATAGCACAGACGCCAGATAATAGACAAGGTCTTTTATTTTCGGCAACCATGCCAGATACGATTTTCAATTTGTCACGTGGCTTCTTGAACAATCCCATCACGATAAACATTGCTTTATCAAAGCCACCAGCGAATGTGACACAAGGCGCTTTCGTTGTTTTTCCGAATCAAAAAATTCCAATTCTTGTCGACTATTTATATGAACGAAAGGAGAAGTCTACGATTGTTTTCAGTAGCACAAAGTCGGGTGTAATTAACATTCACAGTGCGCTGCGCAAAAAGGGAATTCACGCATTAATGATGAGCAGTGATTTGGAGCAAAACGAACGCGAGCATTCATTGAACGAATTTCGAAATAGAAAATGTGCTGTCCTCGTTGCAACGGATGTTGTGAGTAGAGGAATTGACATCAAAGGAATAGATTGTGTAGTGAATTTCGATGTGCCCGGTGATGCGGAGGATTATGTTCATCGCATTGGCAGAACGGGAAGAGCAGATGCGTTCGGCGAGGCTGTTACTTTTGTTGCACCTGAAGATCAAGTAAAGTTCAAAAAGATTGAAATGCTTATTCAGCAAGACGTACAGAAGTTAGCTGTTGCTGAAAATTACGGCGCAGTTCCTGAATACAATCCAGTAATGAAAGGAAAGAGCAGTGGCAAACCCAGACATGGCAGTAATAATGGAGGAGGAGGGAAGCGGAATTTCAAACCGAAGTATCATTCCAAAAACAGAGGTGGAGAAAATAAAAAAGGTGCATAAGCACCTTTTTTTTTATTCAGTCAATTTGAAATTAGTCTCCCAAAGCCTCAGCCTTTTGTAACTCTTGATCAATCATGTCTTCAATGGTCTTACGCTCTGCTTCATTCAATTTAGAATTCAACTTAATTTGTTTTTTCATGAAACGATACATGTCACGCTTGTGAATTTCATAAGCGATATATGTTGTGAAAGTACCATCAGGCATTTTGTATTTCTCTTCACCAATTTTTCTAAGATCGGCAATTTGCGTGTTGGTTGCTTCGCGCGCTAAAGACTGAAACTTATCTGTGATCTCAGAACGGTTGTTCAATTCTGTTTCACCCAAGTATTGGTCGGTAACAACCTTAACATTGGTTTCAACTTGTTGAGCAAGAACTTTTTTCGCTTGAAGGTCTGCCTTGTTGCGAGAGATATTTTCATCCATCGATTGACCTTTTCCAGTTCCTCTGAAATAACGATCGTTCGATTCGTATTTATTTCCAGTGAATGGCTCATTAACTTTTTCACCAAGGTTCGCATTGGTTTTACATCCAGCTAAAAGTAATAGCGCGAATCCTAAAAAGAGTGATAGCTTTTTCATGACAATTGTTTTTGTTTCGTTTATAAAGATAATGCCACAATTCTGTCGGCAATTAAAAACTCCATTTTTTTGTGTAGGTATTCCAAAAGCTAATTCCAAATTTCAGCGTGTAATTCGCCTTATCGATATTGCTATCAGAGGTCACAGCGAAAACGCCCAATCGGAACAATTGCTCTTTGATTCGAATCTGTTTTTGAATTCCAACGAATATTTCCTGATGAATGAAATTCTCACTTGGAATAGCAATGAATGCACTACCGGCAAGCTCGTTTAATTTCAATCTATTTAATAAAGGAATTTTATTGAAGAACATGCCGTTGAAACTATGAACGTAATTCCCTCTGTAATATGCATTCGGCGTAAGGAATACGCGATCAAGTAATTGGAAAGTGGCGTTGGGGTCTGAAAAGAAAAAGAAGTCAGATCCTCTGAAGTATTTGTATTCCAATAAACGCAAATTGGTTTTATTAACGAATGCTCCACCTTGAACAGTCCAAGAGCCAGTTCCCAATCTCGGAAGCTGATAATCGTCGTGAATTTTCAATTCAACATAATCGAAATTCACTTCGCTGCCGAACATTTTTGGAACGCCTTTGCGGTAATTAAATCGAACCTCGGGGTATTTGAAACCTGTTACAACTTTTCTATTCTTTTTGAAATAATAAGTCTGCCCCGGTCTCCATTGAAGATTCAAATTGAATTCTGACTTGGTGTAGCGTTGAAACTCAATAGGCTTGTTTAAGTCACCAAAGAGTTGATCAGACCAACCGTCTTGTACCAGGTTGTTGATGGGTATCTGATCACAAAATTCATAGGTAAGAGAAGCATAAAGGCCATTCACAACTTCCATTCGTTGCTCAATGCTATACATTTTTGCTCGAACATAATTGCTTCGACTGAACACGGAACTAAACGAAGAAAACGTGTTAATCATATCGTAATAGTCTCCGAATCGAATGTATGTCCGAACGAATTTCTTCGGATTATAGGTTAAGCCAATTCCACCTCTTCCTCTTACATCTTTGTTAGCGAAGCCATAGTCTATGTATCCGTCAGTTTCTAAAAGAAAATCATTCTTCTTGATGTACTGACTAAAATTGCCTCCGAATTTATGTCGGTACCCTCCAATTCCAAAGATGTTGGCTTGGGCAATGAGTGGATTGATGTAATAAGAAGTTCCTTTAGCTCTGTTCCTCCAGGCCACACCTGAAAGGGTAACATCCCAAAAAGTTATCTTATTGTATGTTGAATCATTCTTTGCCTGAATCTTTGGGTCATCGTATATCTTTTGAAGACTATCACATTCGTGTTTATAGGAAATTTCCAGATTCGAAAGGGGTATCAATTGTTTACTTTCCCAATAAGCACTGTCTCTGTCGAAGGCGTAATCGTCGTATTTCAACACCTCGCTCGACTGTATATTTAAAGGAGTTGAAATATTGAATTCATATTCTTTGAATTTGTATTCTACATGACAAATGCGTTGTGTTTTTCCTTCTTTAACTTTTGCTTGAATAGACTTTCCAAAGCTTAACCACTTGTCTTTTTCAATTTCTACAAATTCTTCTTTCCATGAAAAATCCGAGAAGAAAGGCATGACTTCATCGGCTAAATTCAATTCCAACTTTCCAACTACAAATGTTGTGTCTTGAATCCAGATATATCCATTGAAAAGAGCTTCCTGCTTGAAAATAGGCATAACTGAAAGCTTAAAGAACTTCTCTCCGTTCAATGTATCTATTCCTACCAAATCAAAGGTGTAGGAGAGAAGGGCAGTAGAAGCGATAGGAGAAATTATTTTCTTATCAGATAATTGCGGAAGGGTAAGTGAATTTTCTCGAAGGTTGAATTCCGAATAACACGACTGACTCGTAAGTTCATAAGGATCTTCATAACGATCTCTATCGTTCACGATTGTCTCTTCACCATACTCGAAGTTTACAGTGGCCGACATGTAGTTTTCATTCCGCTTTGGAGTGAAATCGCGAAAGGCATCGACCTTTAATTTGATTTGATTTTCTTTAGAGTAAAGCGTTCCAGCACCTTCTGTAACGTGATAAATTTCATTTTCAATTACGGGAGGCTGAATAAGTTTGTAGGCCGAGTCACGCTTGAAATCTATCTTCTCCATGGATGTTCTTCCATAAAATCCGACAGAATAGTTTTCCAGTTGTTTCGTGTAATAATCGCGTTGGTCAGAAGCTCCGCGTATCAAGCGCTTTACAAAATCTCGTCGATCTGCATTCACAACGAGCATAGGCATTTCATTGGTGTTTACTTTTAAAACAACATCCAACAAAAGCACTTTTTCTTGTCCAATTTGAAGCGGCTTAATAACCGTCTCATATCCAATAAAATTGAAATTCAAATCATACTTACCCGGTTTAAGATTTAACTGAAACTCTCCATTTTCATTGGTATGAGTCCCCAAATTTGTACCAGGAATAAATACCGCGACATGAAAAAGGGCGAGGCCTTGTTCATCTTTAACAACACCCCTAATGGTTGTGGCAAAACTCAAATTCCAACAAAACAAAAAGACAACACCAAGAAGCGCTGTCTTTGAAATGCTTTTTAGAATTGAACTATTCACGGTTCTGTGACGAAAGAATCGTCTATTGGTTACAGGTTTGTTTTAAATCTTCTTTGTTGAATTGCTCTCCGAAATATTCTTTTTGAATATTACCATTCCACAAATAAAGTACTCCTGGAGTTTCACCTTTCGGTCCCATAAGGGTAAAGAACTCACCCATACCAAGCACTTGATAAGGATATTTCTTTCCTGCTACTTGGAAGAATTCGTCAATTTTCTCAACTTCTTCATCGCCAAAATAAATGTAAACCTTTGGGAAATTCGGATCTTTCGATAATTCTGTAATGGCCTTAGCCGCTTCGCGACAATGGTCGCAACCGGGGATGAAGAAACAAACGATACGCTTTCCTTCGTCGATTTTAACCTTCATTCCACTGAATACATTCAGCTTAGAAAACTTGGAAACGACAGCAGCCGGACCAGGATTAACTGTTTCTGTTGGGGTAACAGCTGCAGTAGTTTGAGTATTGTCGACT
>JACCDI010159213.1_pt1 | contig 16227 bp, 15 predicted proteins | sample 7442791 | NCBI WGS metagenome assembly JACCDI01 (sample SAMN15323434, study PRJNA562643) | freshwater metagenome | isolation source: river surface water | place: USA:Blue River Watershed | collected 2017-08-15 | reverse complement strand
GCCGCCGCCCGGGTCGCGCGTGACGAGATGGGGTTCGAAGTGGCTGGTCTTGGCTGTTTCAACCGCGAAATGGCCCGTCCCATTCGCGCACTGGCCAAGGAATACGGCGTCGAGGCGCTGATTTCGGATGACTATCTTGAGGTCGAGGCGGCGATTGCTGCGATCCACCCCGAGATGATCCTTGGCACCCAGATGGAACGCCATATCGGCAAGCGTCTGGGCATTCCTTGCGCCGTGATCTCGGCGCCTGTGCATGTGCAGGACTTCCCGGCGCGCTACAGCCCGCAGATGGGTTGGGAAGGCGCGAACGTGCTCTTTGACACTTGGGTGCATCCCTTGGTCATGGGGCTGGAAGAGCATCTTCTGCACATGTTCCGCGACGATTTCGAGTTTCACGACGCGGCCGGGGCCTCGCACCATGGTGCGGCGCACACGCCGCGCCCGGCCGAGACGGCACCCGAACCGGTGGTCGCCCCGGTCAGCGTTGGTACGGGTCAGGTGATCTGGCTGTCGGATGCGGAAAACGAGCTGAAGAAGATCCCGTTCTTTGTGCGCGGCAAGGCCCGGCGCAACACTGAAACCTATGCCTCAGGCAAGGGCGTGACCGAGATCAGCGTCGAAACCCTGTATGAGGCAAAGGCACATTATGCGCGCTGATGCCCCCATGACTGGCACCAAGGTTGGCTACAACGTCGTTGTGGTCACGCTGGACCAGCATGCGGCGGGCCCTGCGGCACGCATCACCCCGCGTCTGGCGCGCGACTTCCCGGGGCTGACCGTCACCGTTCATGCCGCCGCTGAATGGGCCGAAAGCCCCGCCGCCCTTGCGCGCTGCAAAGACGCGCTGGCGACGGCGGACATCATCATCGCCAACCTGATCTTCATCGAAGAGCACATCAACGCCATCCTGCCCGAGCTGACTGCAGCGCGGACGCGCTGCGACGCGTTCGTCGGGCTGATTGCCGACAGCGCCATCGTGCGACTGACGCGGATGGGCGATCTGGACATGGCCAAGCCTGCTTCGGCGGCGATGAGCCTGTTGAAAAAGCTGAAGCCCACGGCGAAAACCAGCGCCAATTCCGGCGAAAAGCAGATGTCGATGCTGCGCCGCCTGCCGAAAATCCTGCGGTGGATTCCGGGCAAGGCGCAGGATCTGCGCGCTTGGTTCTTGTCGATGCAGTATTGGCTGGGTGGGTCGGACGAAAACATCGAACAGATGATCCGCTTCCTTATCAGCCGCTACAGCACGCGCAAAGACTGGCGCGGCACCGAGGCGAAGGCTCCGATTGATTACCCCGAAGTTGGCCTTTACCACCCTGACCTTGCGGCGCGGATGACGACCAATCTGGCCGACCTGCCGCGCCCTGCGGGCACAAAGGCGACCGTCGGCCTGCTCTTGTTGCGCTCTTACATCCTTGCAGGCGACACCGCGCATTATGACGCGGTCATTCGCCGGTTCGAGGCGCAGGGCATCGCCTGCATCCCCGCGTTTGCTGGCGGTCTGGACGGGCGGCCTGCGATCAACAATTTCTTCCAAACCGCCACCGGCCCGCGCATTGATGCGATGGTGTCCTTGACCGGGTTCAGCCTTGTTGGTGGTCCGGCCTACAATGACAGCCCCGCAGCGGTCGAGGCGCTGACAGCGCTGGACCTGCCCTATATCGCGGCGCATCCGTTGGAGTTTCAAACGCTGGGCCAATGGGCCAACGCCAAGACGGGCCTTGGCCCGATTGAAACCACCATGCTGATCGCCCTGCCCGAGATTGACGGCGCGACCAACCCCACAGTGTTTTCGGGCCGCCACGGCGCGGATGGCTGCAAGGGCTGCGCCCGCGCCTGCACTGGGGCGGCCGAGGCCAAGGCCATGGCCCCCTGCCATGAGCGGGTTGAGGCATTGGCCGACAAGGTGCTGCGTTTGGCGCTGTTGCGTCGTCGTCAGGTGGCGGAACGCCGCGTCGCGATTGTGCTTTATGGCTTTCCGCCCAATGCCGGCGCGGTCGGCACCGCCGCTTATCTGTCGGTCTTTGAAAGCCTGCACAACACGCTGCACGCGATGAAAGCCGCAGGCCACGACCTGACCCCGCCCGAAACGGTTGATGAGTTGCGCGAGGCGGTGCTGAAGGGCAATGCCGCGCGTCACGGTCAGGTGGCCAATGTCGCCGCCCATGTCAGCGCTGATGTGCTGGTGAAAGACACGCCTTGGCTGTCCGAGATCGAGGCCGTTTGGGGCCCTGCACCCGGCCGTCATCAGACAGACGGGCGCGGGGTGTTCATTCTGGGCGCGCAGTTTGGCAAGGTGTTCGTCGGCATCCAGCCGGTGTTTGGCTATGAAGGCGACCCGATGCGCCTGCTTTTTGAGCACGGCTTTGCCCCGACCCACGCCTTTTCGGCATTCTACCGCTGGATGAAGCAAGACTTTGGCGCCGATGTGCTCTTGCACTTTGGCATGCACGGCGCTTTGGAATTCATGCCGGGCAAACAGGCCGGGGTTTCGGGCGCCTGCTGGCCGGATCGGTTGATCGGTGGCTTGCCCAACATCTACCTCTACGCCGCAAACAACCCATCCGAGGCGACACTTGCCAAGCGCCGGTCAAACGCCATCACCGTCACGCATCTGACCCCACCCTTGGCCCAAGCCGGGCTTTACAAGGGCCTGATCGAGCTGAAAGACAGCCTGACCCGCTGGCGCGCATTGCCGACAGTCGCGCCTGAGCGCACGGATCTTGAGGCGCTGATTGCCGAGCAGGCCGCGCTGGTCGATATGGGCGGGCAAAAGCCTGCCGCCTTGTGGCTGAAACTGCTAGAGGCCGAAGATGCGCTGATCCCCGACGGGATGCATGTCGTGGGCCGCCCGATGTCCGCCGCGTCGCGGGCCGGATACCTTGACCTTCTGCCGCCGATGGATGCGACCGAGCGCGCAAAGGTCGAGGCGCAACTGGCGCAGGATAGCGAAACCCCGGCCCTCTTGCGGGCGCTCGGGGGCCGTTTCATCGCTCCTGTCCCGGGCGGCGATCTGATCCGCAGCCCGCAAATCCTGCCCACCGGCCGTAACATTCACGCCTTTGACCCGTTCCGCATGCCGACCGAATATGCGCTGCGCGACGGGGCGGCACAGGCTGAGAAACTCTTGGCCGCGCACCCCACCCTGCCCCGGTCTGTGGCCTTGGTGCTGTGGGGGTCGGACAACATCAAATCCGATGGTGGTCCGATGGCCCAAGCCTTGGCGCTGATGGGCGTTCGCCCGCGCTTTGACAGCTATGGCCGTCTGTGTGGGGCCGATCTGATCCCGCTGGCCGAACTGGCCCGCCCGCGCATTGATGTGCTGATGACGCTTTCCGGCATCTTCCGCGATCTGCTGCCCCTGCAAACCAAGATGCTGGCCGAGGCCGCCTGGAAATGCGCAACAGCGGATGAGCCCGTGTCACAGAACTTCATCCGTGCCCATGCGCTGGCCTATGCGGCCGAGATGGGCGTGGATATGGAAACCGCTTCGCTTCGGGTGTTTTCCAATGCCGAAGGCGCCTATGGGTCAAACGTCAACCAGTTGGTGGACAGCTCGGCCTTCGGGGTCGAGGATGAGTTGGCCGATGCCTATGAGGCGCGCAAATCCTTTGCCTATGGCCGCGACGGCAAGGCGGTGAAGAACGCCAACCTTCTGCAAAAGGCGCTGAAGGATGTGGACCTCGCCTATCAGAATCTTGAGTCGGTCGAGCTGGGCGTCACCTCGGTGGACCATTACTTTGACACGCTGGGCGGCATTGCCCGTGCGGTAAAGCGCCAGCGTGGATCGGATACGCCGGTTTACATCAGTGACCAGACCCGCGGCACGGGCAAGATCCGCACCCTGCGCGACCAGATCGCATTGGAAAGCCGGTCACGCACGTTGAACCCAAAGTTCTACGAGGGCCTATTGAACCATGGCGCCGAAGGCGTGCGCCAGATCGAGGCGCATGTGACCAACACGATGGGCTGGTCCGCCACCACCGAGGCTGTGGACCCTTGGGTCTATCAACGTATCTCCGAGACCTTTGTGCTGGATGAGGCCATGCGCAAGCGGCTGGCAGAGTTGAACCCTGCCGCCTCGGCCCGCATGACCAACCGCCTGATTGAGGCCTCTGAGCGCGCCTATTGGACGCCGGATGCCGCCACGCTCGCTGCCCTGCAAGGGGCTGCGGATGAACTGGAAGATCGTCTGGAAGGGATCGCCGCCGAATGAGCCTGATCCTGACCTCCCTGCGTTGCCCTGCCGTCGGAGCCTCCGGCGGGAGTATTTTTACCAAGATGAAAGGGCCAAAAGCATGAGCCTGGATAACATTCCCGACCTGCGCGGACTTGACGGTGATGGATCGGTGCAAGTCCATCTGGACCCCGAGACCCGGATCGAAGGCGCCAAGGTGTTTTCCGTCTACGGCAAGGGCGGCATCGGCAAATCGACCACCTCGTCGAACCTGTCAGCGGCCTTTTCGATGATGGGCAAGCGGGTGTTGCAGATTGGCTGTGACCCCAAGCATAACAGCACATTCACCCTGACGGGGCGTTTGCAGCCGACGGTGATCGACATTCTGAAAGAGGTGGATTTCCACCCCGAAGAATTACGCCCTGAGGATTATGTCGCCACCGGCTTTAACGGTGTGAAATGCGTCGAAGCGGGCGGCCCCCCGGCAGGCACCGGCTGTGGCGGCTATGTGGTCGGTCAGACGGTGAAATTGCTGAAACAGCATCACCTTTTGGAAGACACCGATGTGGTGATCTTTGACGTCTTGGGCGATGTGGTTTGTGGTGGCTTTGCAGCGCCTTTGCAGCATGCCGATCGCGCGGTGATCGTCACCGCCAATGACTTTGACAGCATCTATGCGATGAACCGCATCATCGCCGCCGTTCAGGCCAAATCGGGCAATTACAAGGTGCAACTGGCCGGCTGCGTGGCCAACCGGTCGCGCGCCACCGATGAGGTGGACCGCTATTGCGAGCGGGTCGGGTTCAACCGGCTGGCGCATATGCCCGACATCGACGCCATCCGTCGGTCGCGCCTGAAGAAAAAGACGCTCTTTGAGATGGACGATGCCGAGGACGTGGTCATGGCGCGGGCCGAATACATGAAACTGGCTGACACGCTGTGGCGGTCTGTGCAGGCGCCCGGGTCGACGCCCGCGCCGCTGCCGGACCGCGAGATTTTCGAGCTTTTGGGGTTTGATTGAGAATGGCTGACTATTCCGCCACGCGTGACCGGGTCGAACAGTATTTCGACCGTTCTGCCACCAAAGTGTGGGAGCGTCTGACCTCGGACGCGCCGGTGAGCCGTATTCGCCAGACTGTGCGCGAAGGCCGGGACAAGATGCGCGCGCTGATGCTGGGCCGGCTGCCTTCTGATCTGCGCGGGGCGCGGGTGTTGGATGCGGGCTGTGGTGCGGGGCAGATGACGGCGGAACTGGCCGCGCGCGGGGCAGATGTCACGGCGGTGGATATCTCGCCCGCGCTCGTCGAGATCGCGCGCGCGCGCCTGCCCGAGGCGCTGTCTCAGCGCGTGACCTTTGCGGCGGGCGATATGACGGCGGCTCATCATGGGTCGTTTGACTACGTGCTGGCGATGGACAGCCTGATTTACTACGGCACCCCCGATATTGCCGCCGCGCTGGACCGGTTGGGTGCGCGCACGCGCGAAGCCGTGGTGTTCACCGTTGCACCGAAAACGCCGTTCTTGATGGCGTTCTGGACCTTGGGCAAGGCGTTCCCGCGGGCGGATCGGTCGCCCACCATGGTGCCGCATGCTTTTGAAACCTTGCACAAGGCGACCGGAGGGCGGCTGCGCCAGATCGATCGCGTCTCGCGCGGGTTCTACATTTCCGAATGTCTGGAGTATCGCCCGTGATCTTGCGGAAGAAACATATCCAGCAGCTTGGGCCCGGTTGGTTGCCCTTTGCGGATGCCGCTTCCGAGGGTCTGCCTTTGGGGCAATTGCTGCGGCTGGGTCTGTTTCAGGTGTCGGTTGGGATGGCGACGGTCCTGCTTTTGGGCACGCTGAACCGGGTGATGATCGTTGAACTCTCGGTCCCTGCGATGATCGTCGCTTTGATGATCGCTCTGCCGGTGCTGTCGGCGCCGTTTCGCGCGCTTTTGGGGTTCCGGTCGGACACCCATCGCAGCGCGATTGGCTGGAAGCGGATCCCTTATCTGTGGTTCGGCAGCCTGTGGCAGATGGGTGGCTTTGCCATTATGCCCTTTGCGTTGATCCTTCTGGGCGGCGATCAGGTTCTGGGCCCGACTTGGGCTGGTGAGCTTTTGGCCGCGCTGGCCTTTGTGATGGCCGGGCTTGGGCTGCACATGACCCAGACGGCGGGGCTTGCGTTGGCGTCTGATCGGGCGACGGATGAGACGCGGCCTCGGGTGGTGGCGCTGCTGTATGTGATGTTCCTTCTGGGCATGGCGGTTTCGGCGGTGATCGTCGGGGCGCTGTTGCAAGATTACTCTGACATCCGGTTGATCCGCGTGGTGCAGGGCTGTGCCTTGGCGACGCTGGTGTTGAACCTGATTGCGCTGTGGAAGCAGGAAAAGGTCCGCCCGATGAGTGCGGCCGAACGGGCCGCACCACGTCCGCGCTTTGCCGATGCTTGGGCGGATCTGATGGCGGGTGGCACGGCGGGGCGGCTTTTGGCCGTGGTCGCTGTCGGGGCCTTTGGCTTCAACATGCAAGACGTGCTTTTGGAGCCCTACGGTGGCCAGATCCTTGGCCTGTCGGTTTCGGCGACCACGATGCTGACCGCGGTTTACGCAGGTGGGGCGCTGGTGGGCTTTGGGCTGGCGGCGCGCTGGCTGGGCCGGGGGACCGACCCTTACCGGATGGCCGGGCGCGGCATTCTGATTGGCATCGGCGCGTTTACCGCCGTGATCCTGGCCGGGCCGTTGAATTCGGCCATCGTGTTTTTTGCAGGCGCGTTCTGCATTGGCCTTGGGGGCGGCCTTTTCTCGGTGGCCACACTCACCGCGGCTATGGCGATGCCCACGGGCACACGCGCAGGGCGCGGTTTGGCACTGGGGGCTTGGGGCGCAGCGCAGGCGACGGCGGCGGGTCTCTCCATCGCCTTTGGCGGTGCCTTGCGCGATGGCATCTCGACCTTGGCATCGGCTGGGCATCTGGGCGCAGCCTTCGACACGCCGGCTATCGGCTATACCTTTGTTTACCATACGGAAATTGGGCTTCTGTTTGTCACGTTAATCCTGCTTGGCCCGCTTGTCCGCACACGACTTCTGACTGATCAAACCAAAACCACCGGAAAACTCGGCATCGCCGATTTCCCGACCTGACTTAGGAGAACTACCCATGGTGGGCACTGAATTCTTTGGAACCTTCGATCTGGCCTCGTTGTCGATCTGGCTCTTCTGGGGCTTTTTCGCGCTGTTGGTCTACTATCTGCAAACCGAAAACATGCGTGAAGGCTACCCGTTGGAGCTGGAAGACGGCACCATTGCGCCGAACCAAGGCCCCTTCCCGGTTCCAGCCCCGAAGACCTTTCTCTTGCCCCACGGCCGCGGCTCGGTGACCGTGCCGAATGGTGCGCGTGAGGCGCGTGAAGTGGCCGTAGGCCGCACTGCCGTGTCGGAAGGCTTCCCGCATGCGCCCTTGGGCGACCCGATGAAAGACGGTGTTGGCCCGGCCTCATGGGCCCCGCGCCGCGACATTCCGGAACTGGATGGCCACGGCCATAACAAGATCGTGCCGATGGCCTCGGCGTCAGCTTTTGCCGTGTCAGCCGGGCGTGACCCGCGTGGTCTGCCGGTGCAAGCGGGCGATCTGGAAGTGGTGGGAACCATCTCGGATATGTGGGTGGACGCGCCTGAACAGCTGGTGCGCTATCTGGAAATCACGCTGAACTCGGGGGCCAAGAAGCTGGTTCCGGTGCCGATGGTGAAAATCCAAGCCGACCGTGTGCGCATCAACTCGCTGTCGTCAGACCTGTTCGAAGGCGTGCCTGCGACCAAGTCGCAGACCGAGGTGACCTTGCTCGAAGAAGAAAAGATCAGCGCCTATTACGCGGGCGGCACCCTCTATGCCGCGTCCAAGCGTAAGCGCGGCTTCTGATCCATACAACAAAAGGGGGCGACCATGTCCAACCACGAACACGACGACTTCGCTGTCGAGCCGCTGCCGGGCCTGCCCGCGCAACCGCCCAAAGGGGAAGTGATCTTGTGGCAAGGCCGCCCCCAGACCTTTGCGCTGGCGCGCGAGGCGCTGAAGATCAACTGGATCGCCGGCTACTTTGTCGCGCTGGCGGTTTGGCGCGGGTGGATGATGGGGGACGGGGTGCCTGCCACCATCTTGGCTGTGATGCTGCCCTATCTTGCCATCGGCGCCGTGACCTGCGCGATTTTGTTGACGATTGCCACGGTGCAGGCGCGCAGCACCGTCTACACCATCACCACCGCGCGCGTGGCGATGCGGATCGGTGTTGCGCTGACCGTGACGCTGAACCTGCCCTTCCGTCAGATCGGCGCGGCCAATTTGGCACTGAAATCAAACGGCACCGGCACCATCGCGCTGCAAACGCTGGGCGATACGCGGATTTCCTACCTTGTCTGCTGGCCCCATGTGCGGCCTTGGCACTTTAACCGCACGCAACCTGCGCTGCGCGCCATTCCCGATGCCGCTGCCGTTGCCAAGATTTTGGCGGAGGCTGCCGAAACTCGGATGAGCCAGCCCATCATCACCCAGACCCGAACCCCGGCGCATGCCGTGGCCGCCGAATAGGAGGACAGGATGCAAGACCTTACCCAACGCCGCCCGTCTGACGACAAGGACATGATCCCCAAGCCGCTGCTTTTGGCGATGCTGGGCCTTGTTCTGGCGACGCTGGCGATTGTCAGCTTTTCGGTGCTGACCGGCCGCGAGCCGGCTGGCACACCCGCGCCCGCTGCCGTTGTGGCGGAACGCACGATCTATCTGCAGGGCGGGGGCGCGCAGGCCGTGACCGTTCTGGACGAAAACCGCGCCCTGCTTATGGACCTGCCGCACGGGGGCTTCATCACCGTCATTCAGAACGGTGTGCAGCGCGCGCGGCTAACTGCCCGTGTCGATCAGTCTTTGCCGGTGCGTATTGTGGAATACGCCAATGGTCGACTGACCGTCGTTGACGACCACACCGGATGGAGCGCGGAACTCGGCGCATTCGGATCAGACAATAAGGCCGCATTCGAACGGCTCATGTCGCAGTGACACATAATAAGGGGAACCAAATCATGGGATTATTTACAAGATCAGCGGAACGCGTGCCCTGCACCGTCGAGGTCAGCCATCGTTTCGAAAGCCTTCATGCCCACGTCCGTTTCAACAATGGTGCCGTGGTTCACCCCGGCGATGAGGTGCTGGTGCATGGCGCCCCAATCCTGGCCGCCTATGGTGAGCTGATCATCGAGGACCGGCAGGCCACCATCACCCGCGCCAGCCTCTTGGAACGCCTCTGGACCCGCGCCACCGGCGATTTTGGGTTCATGGAACTGTGCGAGTTTTCCTTCTCGGAAGAGGTGACGCTATGAACGCCCAAAACCCCGACATGACCGCAGCCACGGCATTGGTGCCCGAAATCGACAGCACCGCCACCACGGCGATGGCGACCGAAACGACCATGCTTAATCCGCGGTTCTACACCACCGATTTTGACGAGATGGACCGCGTGGATGTCTCGTCGATCCGGCCCGAATGGGACAAGCTGATCGCGCAGATGAAATCTGACCCCAACAAGGGCCATTTCAAGAAGAACGCTGACTGGGACCAGATCGACTGGGCGGCGATGGACCCCAAGCTGCGGGTCGAATTCATCGACTTTCTGGTGTCCTCTTGCACCGCCGAGTTTTCGGGCTGCGTGCTGTACAAGGAAATGAAGCGGCGCGGCAACAACCCCGACATCTGCGAGCTGTTCAACTATATGGCCCGCGATGAGGCCCGCCATGCCGGGTTCATCAATGACGCGCTGCGCGAAGCGGGCGTTGCGGTGAACCTTGGCTTTCTGACCAAGGCCAAGAAATACACCTATTTCCGGCCGAAGTTCATCTACTACGCCACCTATCTGTCGGAAAAGATCGGTTACGCCCGCTATATCACCATCTACCGCCACCTTGAGGCGAACCCTGATCAGCGCTTCCACCCCATTTTCAAATGGTTCAAGGAATGGTGCAACGACGAGTTCAGCCATGGCGAGGCCTTCGCTCTGCTGATGCGCACCGACCCCAAGCTGACCTCCAGCTTTGTCAACAAGCTGTGGATCCGCTTTTTCCTGAATGCGGTCTATTCGACGATGTTCGTGCGCGATCATGCCCGGCCCGAGTTCCACAAGGCGCTGGGTGTGGACATCGAATGGTATGACCAGGAGGTGTTCCGCAAAACCAGCGTGATCGCCCGCCAAGTCTTCCCGATCGAGGTGGACATCGACCATCCGCGCTGGTTGCCGAACCTGCGCCGCATGCGCGATGCCTTTGGCCAGATGGACGAAGCCAAGCGCCGCGGCGGTGTTGCGGGTTGGCTGGGCAAGGTCACGGGCGGTGCCAAGGCGCTGACGGCCTTTGTCGCGCTTTACACCATCCCGGTCATCAAGCGCGAGCCGCCGAAGAACGTCCGGTTGGAGCCGATCTATTGATCGTCAACCTACATAAACCCTATGGTCTGGGGCGGCATCGCCCCGGCCAAACCTGCGCGACGCAGGGGCATCGGCCATGACCGAAAGCCCCTGGATCGCCGCGCTGTTGACCCTGTTTGTCTGGTGGTTCTCCACCGGCGTTATCTTGTGGCGTGTGCGGGTGGCCGACAATGGCCAACCCTCGGATCATGTGACGTCGGTGGTGATCGGACTGCCTTTGGTCGCCGTCGGTATCATGGCGGCCCATGTCTCGCTGCCCGATCTGTCAACACAAGGCATCTATATGGCCTTCTTTGCCGCCCTCGCGCTTTGGGGCTGGATCGAACTGGCGTTTCTGTCTGGCGTCATCACCGGCCCCAATCGCAGCCCCTGCCCGGCCTTTGCGAGCACCGCCAACCGGTTCTGGCGCGCGGTGGGCACGGTGGCGTGGCATGAATTGGCGCTGGCGCTGACACTCTTGGCTTTGGGTTTGGCCAGCATCGGGGCGGAAAACCCCTTTGCCTTTGGCACCTTCGCGATTTTGTTCTTCGGGCGTATCTTTGCCAAGTTGAACCTGTTTCTGGGCGTGCCGCGCATCAACATTCAGTTTCTGCCCCGCCCCTTGGCCCATCTGGCCAGCCATTTCCGCATTGGGCGGATCACTGCGTTTTTTCCCCTTTCGGTGTCTGCCTTGACCGTCGCTTCTGCCTTGCTGCTTGAGCGTGCGATCAACGTCGACACCCCCGGCATGTCGGTGGGCTATGCCCTCTTGACCTGCCTTTGCCTGCTGGCCCTGTTGGAGCACTGGTTCATGGTGCTGCCGGTGCCAGATGAAAAACTGTGGCGTTGGATGATGCCCGCAGCCAAACCTCAAAAAGACCAGATCGAGGACGCCAATGGACTTTGATAACCTGTTCCGCGCCCAGCTTGAGACCCTCAAGTCAGAAGGCAACTACCGCACGTTCGCCGAGTTGGAGCGCAAGCGGGGCGCGTTTCCCCGTGCAGCCCGCCACAAGGATGGCGAGGTGAATGAAATCACCGTCTGGTGTTCGAACGACTATCTGGGCATGGGCCAGCACCCCGATGTGGTCAAAGCCATGGTGGACTGTGTGCAGGCCTGCGGCACCGGTGCGGGCGGCACGCGCAATATCTCGGGCAACAACCACCACCATCTGCTGCTCGAGGCCGAGCTTGCCGATCTGCATGGCAAAGAGGCAGCACTTTTGTTCACCAGCGGCTATGTGTCGAACTGGGCGGCGCTGTCGACGCTTGGCAGCAAAATCCCGAATGCGGTGATCCTGTCGGATGCTGGCAACCATGCCTCGATGATCGAGGGCGTGCGTCACAGCCGCGCCGACAAGGTGATCTGGAAGCACAACGACTGGCGCGATCTGGACCGTAAGCTGGCCGCTGTCGGCGATCGGCCGAAGATTGTGGCCTTTGAATCGGTTTACTCGATGGACGGCGACATCGCCCCGATCAAGGAAATCGTGCAGGTGGCGAAGGCGCACGGCGCGCTGACCTATATCGACGAGGTGCATGCCGTCGGCATGTATGGCCCGCGCGGCGGTGGTGTCACCGAACGTGAAGGCCTGGCCGACCAGATCGACCTGATCGAAGGCACGCTGGGCAAGGCTTATGGTGTGGTGGGCGGCTATATCACCGGCTCTGCCCCCTTGTGCGACTTCATCCGCAGCTTTGCGAGCGGCTTCATCTTCACCACCGCCCTGCCCCCGGCGATTGCCGCAGCCGCCACCGCCTCGATCCGCCACCTCAAGGCCAGCGGCTTTGAACGCGCGCGCCAACAGGCGCAAGTGGCCAAGCTGCGCGCCAAACTCGATCGCGCGGGTATTCCCCACATGGCCAATGACAGCCACATCATCCCGGTGATGATCGGCGATCCGGTGAAGTGCCGGATGATCAGCGATATCCTGATGAACGACTGGGGCATTTACGTGCAGCCGATCAACTACCCGACGGTCGCAAAAGGGACCGAGCGGCTGCGCATTACGCCCTCGCCTTTCCATTCAGATGCCGATATCGATCATCTGGTGACCGCATTGGCCACGCTTTGGCAACGCTGCGCGATTTCGCACGCCGTCGCCTGAGTTTTTTGCCAACGCCAAAGGCCAGAAGGTGATCCAACAGCGGACCACCTTCGTATACAAAAATCAGGCGTAACAGGGAGACCGCCCATGAAGTCGAAATTTGCTATCCTCGCCGTTCTTGCAACGGCTGCTGCACCTGCCTTCGCGGCGGGCGATGCGGCCAAGGGCGAGGCTGCTTTCAAGCAGTGCCAGACCTGCCATGCGGTGGTCAACGAAGCAGGGGAGCTCCTTGCGGGCAAGAACTCAAAGACCGGCCCGAACCTTTACGGCGTCGTTGGCCGGCAAGTCGGCAGCTATCCTGATTTCAAATATGGCGAATCGATTCTTGCCGCAGGTGCGACGGGTCTCGTCTGGGATGAAGCCGGGTTCGTCGACTATGTGCAGGACCCGAGCAACCACTGGAAAAAAGTCCTTAACGACAAGAGCGCCAAGTCCAAGATGTCCTTCAAGGTCAAGAACGCCGACACCGCGGCAGATCTTTACGCCTTCCTGGCACAGTTCAGTGCGGCACCTGCCGTAACCGAATAACCCTCGGCGATCAAACCTTGATCCACGGGGAATAATTGACAAAAGCCCCCGCTTTCGCGGGGGCTTTTTGCTGTGATCCGGACCTTAGGCGCGCAGTGCGTGCCGGGTGCTGGCCAAGACTGCCACGCCAGCCCGCACGATATGGGCCGCATCCAGACCGGCATCGGCATACATGGCCGCGGGGCTTGCTTGTTCAATGAACCGATCAGGCAAGGTCAGAGTGCGCAAACGCACCCCATGATCCAGACCGCCGGAATTGGCCAGATACTCCAGTACCTGCGCGCCAAACCCACCCGAGGCCCCCTGCTCGACCGTGATAACCGCCGCGTGGTGGCGCACCAGCTGGGTGACGAGATCAGTATCCAAGGGCTTGGCAAAGCGGGCATCGGCGATGGTCACCGAAATGCCCTGCTGCGCCAGAAGATCGGCCGCCGCATAACATTCGTTCAGATGCGCGCCAAAGGACAAAAGCGCCAGATCCGATCCCTGCCGCACCACACGTCCGCGACCAATCTCGATCGGCGTCCCGGCCTCCGGCATCTCGGCCCCCACGCCTTCACCGCGCGGGAAGCGGAACGAGATCGGACCAGCGTCATACTCGGCCGCTGTGGCCACCATATGCACCAACTCAGCCTCGTCGCCCGGCGCCATGACCACAAAGCCGGGCAGATTGGCCAAAAAGCCCACATCAAATGCCCCAGCATGGGTGGCGCCATCGGCTCCCACCAGCCCTGCGCGGTCAATGGCAAAGCGCACGGGCAGGCCCTGCAGGGCCACATCGTGCACGATCTGGTCATAGCCGCGCTGTAGGAAGGTGGAATAGATTGCCACAAAGGGTTTCAACCCTGCCGCGGCCATCCCGGCGGCAAAGGTCACGCCATGCTGTTCGGCAATGCCCACATCAAAGACCCGCGCCGGAAAGCGCCGCGCCATGATGTCAAGCCCCGTGCCCGAGGGCATCGCCGCCGTCACCGCCACGATCCGCCCATCGCGCGCCGCCGCATTGGTCAGTGCGTTGCCAAAGACCGAGGTATAGGCCGGTGCATTGGACACCGCTTTCGCCTGCGTGCCCGAGATCACGTCAAACTTGGCCACGCCGTGATACTTGTCAGCCGAGTTTTCGGCCGGGGCATAGCCTTTGCCCTTCACCGTGATGGCATGGATCAGCACCGGCCCCGTCGCCCGCGTTTTCGCCGCGCGCAGGGTCGCCAGCAGCAGGGGCAGATCATGCCCATCGACCGGGCCGATGTATTGAAGGCCCAGTTCTTCAAACAACGTACCGCCGCCCGGCATACCGGTGACCAAGGCCCGCGCCCGACGCGCGCCGTCGCGCAAGGGTCCGGGCAAAGCCGCCTCAAACCCTTCAGCCATGCCGCGCAGGCCCGCCAAAGGCCCACGCTCGGCCAGAGAGTTGAGATAGCGGTTCAAGGCCCCAACGGGGGGCGCAATGCTCATGTCATTGTCGTTCAGGATGATGAACAGCCGCTTGCCAAGATCACCCGCGGCGTTCATCGCCTCATAGGCCATACCGGCCGTGATGGCCCCATCCCCGATGACGGCAATCGCATCACCGGTGGGCTGGCCCATATCGCGGCCGATGGTAAAGCCCAGGGCCGCCGAAATGCTGGTCGAACTGTGCGCCGCACCAAAGGGGTCGTATTCGGATTCCGAGCGTTTGGTGAAGCCTGACACGCCACCGCCCTGGCGCAAGGTCTGCATGCGGTCGCGTCGCCCGGTCAGGATCTTGTGCGGATAGCACTGATGACCGACGTCCCAGATCAGCTTGTCCACTGGGGTGTTGAAGACGGCATGAATGGCCACGCTCAGCTCGACCACACCAAGAGACGAGCCGAGATGGCCGCCGGTCTTGGAGACGACAGAAATTACCTCGGATCGCAGTTCATCGGCCACTTTGACAAGGTCAGCATCGGTCATGCCGCGCAGGTCAGCAGGATGCGTGACACGGTCCAACGTTGGGGTCGCCGAATGGATGGGGGCAGCATGTGTCATGAAGGTCTCCCGATGAAAAAAGGTGCCGGGTGGGTCACACACGGCACCAGGTCCCTGTCGCCAACAGGAAAGGGAACCGGGCTGTGGAGTGCCCAGGAACGGACCGGCGTCATAGTCCGAACGTCGTTGCAACGCGGGCGCTCCATGGGCGCCCGCGTTGATCTTGCTTTAGGCCACCACGACCTCGGGCGCAGCGATCTCCAGCGCGCCATAAGGTGACGGGGCGGTCTTGCTTTCGTCGGGCAGCATCTGGCCAACAGCCCAGATCGCCCCGTACATCAGGCCAATGGCAAAGACGAACAGTGCCGCCCATCCCATTCCACGCAGCATCTGCCACATGATCCAAGACCGGATCGCAGAGGTCTTGTTGGTCTCGGTGTAGAAGTTGTCAGACATCATTTCATCCTTTCCGCGGCTCAATCGAGCGGCGCATAGCCGTGCTCTTGTGCCCAGACGAACCAGTTGTCCACCACCGTGCCGGTCAGCAAGATGCCGATCCCACCCGTGACAGTAACCAGAACGGCGAACCACCAAGCCCAGCGGTGAATGCCTTCCATCGTGGCGTTGAAGCCCATGGTCCAGCGCCAGAACAGAGCTGCCCGCTCCGAGGCCGTGCCACGATCCACAATCTGCTCCAACTCGCGGTCGCCACCCAGACGGGTCACCGCCAGAATGGTCGCCCCGTGCATCGCAAACAGCAGGGCCGATCCGTAGAGGAAGGCAATGCTCAGTGCGTGGAAGGGGTTATAGAACAGGTTGCCATAGGTCAGGCTGAAGAGGTTGGTCCAGTCCAGGTGCGGGAAGATGCCGTAAGGCACCGCCTCGGACCAGCTGCCCATCAGAACCGGACGGATCAGGCCCAGCACCAAGAACAACCAGATCGCCCCAGCAAAGGCCCAAGCCACGTGCTTGCCCATGCCCAGTGCTTCGGCGCGCAGATAGGTGCGCACCCACCAAGCCATGACCGAGATCAAGAG
>JACCDI011116935.1_pt1 | contig 16237 bp, 25 predicted proteins | sample 7442791 | NCBI WGS metagenome assembly JACCDI01 (sample SAMN15323434, study PRJNA562643) | freshwater metagenome | isolation source: river surface water | place: USA:Blue River Watershed | collected 2017-08-15 | reverse complement strand
GATATAGAGAATTATATTAGAACTGACTTCTGGTTTATATATGCTGATTATTTATTATCTGATATGGTAGAAAACAATATCATAAATGAAAAAGGATTGATTAGGTATATATCAAAAGATAGATTTAAAGATATATCAGTGTTAGAATTTTTCAATGATTTTGAAACAGAAATTAATGAGAAACATTTCCTTGGTGATTATGTTCATATAAGTAATGCTATATCATTTATCGGTGAGGAAACTCTTAGAAAGAAACTATATTCAATGGATAATAACGAACATATATTGAATGGTTATTACATCTATAAAATCGATTAAAATATGAAAGGTAGATATATCAAAACACAATACAGAGAATATATAACTGAGAGCCATACTACATTACATAAACTATATCATGGTAGTGATAAATACTTTGATAATTTTGAGTTACGTCAAAAAGATTCTGATGGATTCAATGCATTCGGACATGGTTTATATTTCGTTGATAATATATCAGAAGCATCAAATTATGGTAAATATATTTACGAATGCGAAGTTAAAACTAATAATCTATTTGATGCACATAAAAATATAGATTTGTATTTTGATATGTGTGATAATATTATGCATGACGAAAACATGGATTTAACAGATATTCTAATTAAACATGGATATGATTCCCTCAAAATCAACAAAAATTATTATAACGTTTATGTTATCTATGATAAAAGTCAAGTGAGAATATTAAATTGTATCAAAAATGATATATAAAAATTTTATATATATAATAAAATCATTTTAAAATGAACCGCAGAGTTAAAACATATAATTCATACATCAAAGAAAGTTGGATTAACAACACAGAACAAGCTGGTAATAGGGAATTTAGTATTATCAAAGTTATGACCAAATCTGGTGAGAAGATTTCTATGTGTTATACATCAGAAGTGAAAGAGTATGGTGTATCTTTACAAGATAATTTAGATTTCATCACAGCTGTATCACTAGTACCAACATTCGGTAGAGAATTAGGGTTGAGTGAATTTGATTCTAAAAGTGATGAAATTATTGCAGTTATTCCAAATTTCATGATTAGTAAAAAACCAAAGGCTACAAATTACAAAGATACAGCTGACTGTTGTATAGATGATAATGTGGTTTTCCCAGAAGATATTTGTCACGTACACACACCATCAGATATATCATTTACTGTTACTACAATTGACGAAGATTTCAAAGCAAAAAGAAATGAAGAGCAATTAAAAAAGAAAGAAGAAATTATGGCTAAAATAAATCGTTTAGAACATATTTTAGATACCAAATTAAAAGATAACAATGTTCCTGTTGAAACCGAAGAGGAAGTGAAAGAAATCACTATGCAACTAGAATCATTGAAAGCTAGATATAACAGAATGAAATAAAAAAAGGTGCTTAAAATAAGCACCTTTTTATATGTTTTTGAATAATTCGTATTTTTTACAGTCAGATATTATTATGTATTTTAAATATTTATTTGTTGCGAAATATACTAATTGTTCTTCGTTTAAAACTTCTCGTGCAACATGCATATACGTTTTAATAGATAAACCACCGATATATTTGAATTTTTTTCTATGTTGTTTAACATAAATAAATGGAGTTTCTATGTTATCGAGAATCAGATGTTTGTATAATTCACGTTTTGATATATCGACAATGTCATCATCAAAATTAATATCTTGTAATAAATCCAATATGTCAATGTGTATTATTTGTGAACCTCTCATATCATATATCATTTATAACAACAATGCAAAGTTAAATATAAATAATGATATATCAAAATATTTACAATAAAAAAGGTGCTTATTTTAAGCACCTTTTTCAATGTACACTTTTCATTTTTTTATCTATTAAATACAACGATATACCAATACCACTACCTAGTATAACATATAATAGTAAAGATATTAATCTATTATCATCTTTTTCGTGGATGACCAAATTATGGTTATCAGCTAAGTTTATAACAAATGTTTTTTTGTGATATGTATTGTTATAAACTCTAATATAATATTCTTTACCTTTATCATTTACGAAACAATGGTATTTGATGCCTGATATATCAGCAACTTTGTGTTCCCCACGATGATGATTTATTTCATAAAGATATATAATACTTGATATTATAGTTAATAATATAATAACAAGCGATATGATTTTTTTATAATAATTATCAAGCATCTTCAAGCATAGCAACCATTGAAACAATAAAAACGATGCCACAGAATATCACACCGAGTACTATCAATCCAGCATATTCAGTATCTTCTTCCTCATATACATAAAGGTGTGTGTTTTTGTTTTTGACTACACGTTCATGTACAGATTGCTTGACATTAACATCTTTATATCCATCTGTGTTATATCTAACAGTATATTTATGTTTAATAGTGTAATATTTTTCATTACCACTATTATCTGTTACCTTATGTACAAATGAACCTTTATAACTATGTATTTCGCATTTAGTTGTTATAGTTTTGGTTTTATCAAATGTTGTTACTAATATAACAAAAGCTATTATAGATAGTATAAAGAATTTATATGCTTTTGGTTTAAATATATCAGAGAAGGTATCAAATACCTTCTCTTTCAACATATATTTTTTATAACTCATCAGTATCTACTAATTCTTTTTGTTTTTTAGTTGATACGGATTCGTTGCATATACACTTTTCTGTTTCAGTGTTCCAGTCAAGTGTCAATTTAGAGATGGATGATATATCATCACAATCAATAATATAATCTGTAATAACATCCATTACAAGTAGTTCAACTGTTCTTTTAAGTGGTCTTGCACCTAAATTTTTATCAAATCCTCTTTCTGCTAAAATTTCTTTCAATTTTTTAGAGAATGTTGTTTTGATATTATATTTAGATTTCAACAAAGCAGCAATACTATCTAATTCTAATTTAAGAATAGATTCCATATCAGGTTTTGTTAATGGATTGAACACAATTACATGGTCAATTCTATTCCATAATTCCGGTCTAAAATGTTTTTTACAAGCATCAATACTAGTATCTTCTATTTTAGATGTTTGAACAGATTTACCAAATCCAACTGGTGTGTATTCAACAGATGATTCTCTTGCACCAAGATTAGATGTCATAACAATAATAGTGTTTCTGAAATCAACCTTTTTGCCTTGGCTATCAGTAACAAAACCTTCGTCAAGTATTTGTAAAAGAACATTCAAAATGTCTGGATGTGCTTTTTCAATTTCATCTATAAGAACCAATGAATAAGGTTTTCTTCTAACTTGTTCAGTCAAAGAACCACCTTGTTCATAACCAACATAACCAGGGGGAGAACCAATTAAGGCAGTTGATGAGATTTTCTCTTGATATTCTGACATATCAATACGAACTAACGAACCATCAAACCAATTATCGGCAATCAATTTAGATAAATATGTTTTACCTCCACCTGATTGACCAACAAATAAGAAACTTTTTGGTTTGTTTGGATTCTCTAAACCAAGTACTTTGCGTTTAAGTGCTTTAATCACTTTAATTTTAGCATCATCCTGGTTTATCAGTTTTTTATCTAAAATTTCTTCTAATACTTTTATATTCTTTTTGCCATCACTATTCAATTTATCAAGGGGGATTTGTGATATTTTTGAAATAGTTTGTAACAATTCTTCTCTTGTAACAACAAGATTGCTTATTTTACTAAGGTTCTCTTGTTTTTCAGCATTCAATTCTAATTGAAGTTTTTCTTTCTTGGCTTTCAACTCGTGTACTTCATTATATTTACGTTCACGAATAATTTTAGCACGTAACATATCAAGTTTCTCGTATTCAGCTTTAAGCTTTTTGAATTTAGGTGAAACCATAGATGATTGTGCATTTACTTTGATTTTAGAACCAAGTTCATCCAATATATCAATAGCGCTATCCGGCATGAATTTATCACGGATATATTTTTTAGCAAGTACAGGAATTTCTTCTAAAATTGCATTTGGGAAAACAACACTATGGAATTTAGAATAAGATTCTGATATATTTTTGATAATATTCACACATGCTTCAACTGTTGGTTCTTCAACTAAAATTTTGTTGAAACGTCTAGTCATAGCACCATCTTTTTCAAAATGTTTTTTGTATTCATCCAAAGTAGTAGCACCGATAATATTTAATTTACCAGTAGTCAAATGTGGTTTTAAAATATTAGCAATACTCATACTATTGCTTGTTTCACCACCCATAATTGAATGAATTTCATCGATGAATAAAATGATATCACCGTGTGTTTCTACTTCATGTAAGATGTTTTTTAAACGTTCTTCCATTTCACCACGGTATTTCGTACCAGCTGTAATAGATGCTGCATCTAATGAATAGATGATTTTATTTTCCATCATCAATGGCACTTTTTGTTCTGCTATACGCAAAACTAAACCAGTAACAATATGTGTTTTACCAACACCAGGTTCACCTACAAGAATAGCATTGTTTTTCTTTTTACGTGAAAGAATTTTAATCAAATCATCAATTTCCGCATCTCTACCAAAAATTGTTTCTGTTCCACTATCTAATACTTCTTTCGTGTGATTTGTACCAAATTTCTCCAAGGTTTCTAATGGAGATTTTTGACCATCGTTTCTTGTCTGCTCTTGCGGAGGTCCGTTTAAAATACTCATAATTTAATTTTACCTGTTATTCGTTCCCAAATAGTTAATTTTCTTGTTAGCACAAACATAAGATTTTTATTTGACTTTTCAAAATATTCTAATCTATTTTCTAAATCTTTTATTTTTTCTATCAAATCATTTATGGTTGTGTGGTACATATGTTCCTTACTTACAACATAGTTATAATTAGATACACACACTTTGTATTGTTCTTTCAAATCGTTTATCATCTGAACTATTTCGGTGTATGATAAATTAGTATTGTTATTGAAATCTGTGTTCATAATTCTTTGTACCATGTCAATTCTTTCGTATCGTACCATTTCATATATTAAAAGAATTTTGGTATAGCATTACGATATGTCATCTTAGGTGTTAATATGTCCAATCCTAATACTTTATTGAAACGATTAATAATACCCAATACCGTTTTTTCAAACTGTCTATCATAATCAATAGGTGCATACATATCAGCTATTTCTTTTGGATAAGCACCTTGTGCAAATGCAAACACATTACGCGACACCGTGATACCTTTTGATAAATTAGTTTTACCTAAACAAGCATACAACCTCACTTTTTGACCAGTTTTAATAGTGTTATAACGCATCTTTAATTCTGGTGTGTTATTCAGTAAATAGTTGTGATAAGCTGCTGCACGTACTGCAAAGTGTGTACCAGATACAAATTCAACACCATTAATATCATCAATGATTTTCTCTTTATATTTCGAACAACTACTACTTACTGATATGTTTTCAATCGGCTGTAACATAAATAAATCTTTCAACTCACGTACCATTTTAGCTAATTCCCTATCATTATATGTGTCAGGGTTTTTAAAGAAATATTTAATCACATCATAAATACGTTCTCGTGTAAATAATGGTGATGACCTTCTAACAATATCAACTCCTTTTGCTTGTAGATTTGTTTCTGGTACACAAAAAATACCATCATCCCATACCACATTTTTAACATACATTTTCTTATCAAGATATATAATACTCTTGCTTATTTGTTCCAACTCGAAATCTTGTAAGTTACCAACTTTATATTTAGTGCCATATTTCTCCAACTCAGCTTTAAAAAACGGCTCGATTCTCGTTTTAGCAATAAATATAGAATAATATAATTGATTATCTGTTATATTTAATTTTTTGAAACATTCTTCATAACTAACAAATAAACTATCTGTATCACAATATGCTGAAACAGGATATCTCCTACGATATAACCCAGTCTTATACACATTACGCATATCATCCATACTTTTCTTATCTATTTCAACATTAATACCATCTAAAACATTCATGAAACTTCTATCAATAGGTTCTAATGCTTTCGTTGGTATAAATTTATAAGGAACTTTCTCTGATAAATCAGCAATTGTATCATTTATTTTTTTAATATTGAGTAATTTCTCTTTATCCAAATTGTTTTCCTCGATATATCGTAAAATCTCACCAAAATGTTTGACACGAGAGTGTAAATCTATATCTTTGTGGAATAAAGAATACCAATATTTCTCATTGGCTAACTCCATATTTTTAATTAAATCCCTGCCATGTGCTGTAATTGTACCAGCCACATCATTATGGAATGCACCAAAATGCTTATTTGATATACACCCATATGTACTATTCAGAACGATTTTAAGAGCCAATTGTATAGCATTATAACTATTAGCTAATCTTTTAACATTTTCAGCTTCTTCTTTTTTCTGTGCTATTAAAAGTTCTAATTCGGCTATTCTCTTTTTTCTTTCTTCTATTGTTAAATTAACCATCTGTTTACAAACTTATTCATATATTATATACACAAACTGCGTAAAAGTTTTGTGATATTAAAAAATAACAAAAAGTGGGTTTTAAATATTTATATATATAATAAGTTTAAAAAAATAATAAGACAAAATGAAAAACAGAATCTTAACTTACGAACAATACAAAAGAGTTCACGAGAATTATTCAATTGAAGACCAAACAGAAAAAGCTGATAGTGTATTAGATAACCAAGAAGATACATTAGATGCTGGTTCTGCTGATGAATTACCATTTGGAGAAGAAGAGGATGCTTCTACTATTGAAAATGGTAACGATGAAGAGGAAGTTTCACTTGACGAAACCGATACCGAAGAGGAATTGGATGAAAACAAAGAATTGAAAGAAAAAATTCTTACAATTATTGATGCTAATTACAAAGAATCTTTAAAAGATATTTTTGATGGTATTATCAACGAATTAGAAGATGATATTGATATTGAAAATGCTCTTGATGCTATTTCTGATGTATTCTCTAAAAAATTAGAAGAATTTGCTAATGGTGATGGCGAAGAAGATGAAGAAAGCGAAGAAGGTGCTGAACCATCTGAAACAGAAGAAGGTAATGCAGAAGCAGCTACTGAACCAGTAGAAGGCGCTGAAAGTACAGAAGGTGCTGAATCAGCTACACCAGAAGAAGGTGAAAACGAAGAAACTATTGAACTATAATTTAAAAAGAGGTCTTAAATATTTAAGACCTCTTTTTTTGATATATCATTTTTATTTCGTAAATTTGTTTTATGAAAACTTGTATCATACTTGTAGGACCAATGTGTTCTGGTAAATCAACTTATATAAAAGAAAATTGTGCTGGTTATAGAGTAATCAGCAATGATATTGTAATTGAATCTTTACCAGGTGAAAACTACAACGAGAAATACCATAGTAGCGATAAGAAACATTTAGCTAATATAGCAATGAATCAAACCTTAGATGCTATTGCAAATAATGAAGATTTTGTTATAGATAACATGAATATTACTGCTAAAACACGTAATAAAACATTATGTCGTTTCTCTAAAAAAGATAGAAGTAAATATCATATAGTATGTGTGGTTTTACCATATATCGATGAAGAAACTTTTATGGAACGCAATCTTCATAGAAATGAAACAACAGGTAAATATATCGGTTTAAATGCTTTCCGTGAAACAAAAGAAGCATACCAAATACCTTTAATGTCAGAAGGGTTTGACGAAATAATATTCTTATAATAAAAAAGGTTTCTGATTATTCAGAAACCTTTTTTGTTATATAAATTTTACCTAATGGTGATATGAACATTTTGTCTATTTGTATATTATACATATGTTCTATGTCAGTTTTTTTACTTAATAATGATATAGCATATTTACCATTATAAATATCACATATGATATTAGGATACTGGTTAATCCATTTTTTTATAGGAGGTTCAACAACATAAGTATCAATACAATAATCATATTCTGGATATTCTTTGTAAAATAAAGCTATTTTATTGGATATATCATCTATATTTTCTAATGGCTTATAAGTATTGAACTTTCTGATAAAATTAAACTTGAATTTTTCAGCATCATCAAAAACTAATTTGTTGATAATATTTAGTATAGTAAGCAATTTACTATCAGAAATACCATACAATGTATGGATGAGAATATTATCAAAATATACATCAACTTTATGATAAGATAAAGTAAGATTCTTCACTACGATATATCCACGCCTTTTCATAATGTAAATTTACGATTTTTTAGGAAGAATACAAAATTTTATATATAAAAATAAAAGCATTATGGCAAACGAAAAATTAACAACGTCAAGCTTAGGTCTTGATTTAATCACACATTTCGAAGGTTTGAAATTAAAACCATATTTGTGTTCAGCAAAAGTTCCTACGATTGGTATAGGCTCAACTATGTATGCTGATGGTAGAAAAGTAACTTTAAATGATAAACCAATTACAAAAGAAGAAGCTATTGAACTATTTAAAATCACATTGAAAAAAACGTATGAACCAGCTGTGCGTAGAGCAATCACAGTTGAATTAACACAATTTCAGTTTGATGCATTAGTATCATTTGCATATAATTGTGGTTCTATCTTTAAAGGTTTGGCTTCAAAAATCAATGCTAATCCAAAAGATAAAACTATATGGGGGCAATTTTTATCATATAATAAAATCCGTGCAGATAAAGATAAAAAAGATAATGACGGTGACGGATTAATTGACGAAGAAGGCGAAACACAAGAATTACTAGGTTTGACTAGACGTAGAAATGCAGAAGCACATTTATTCTTCTTAGGAAAAGTAGATTACTACACACAAATCAAATAAAACTTAAAACCTACTTAATGTAGGTTTTTTTATTTATTTTTACGCATTTAAAAAATAATATATATAATAAATTCATTCACAAAATAATGAGAAAAAGAACGTTAAGATATAATGAGTTCGTAAATGAGTTCTTGAACATTGATGGTAAAATAGTTAGAGAATTTGAAGAAACAGCTAAACCAGCTGAAAACTTAGGAACTCCAACAGAAGTAAAACCAGATACAACAAATGTTGATGCTGCTGCACCAGCTACACCAGAGCCAGTTACTGAACCAGTAGTAGAAGAACCAGCTACACCTGTTGAAGAACCAACTGAACCAGAAACAGAAGAACCGGCTAAAACAGAGGATGAAGCACCATTAGATTTGGGTGGTAGAGAAGATGTATCTATTGAACAAGTTACAGTTAAAAAGAATTTTATTGATAACTATATCAAAGGATTAGCAGACATGATTAACAGCATGGATAAACTGCCATTGGATGAAAAAACAAAAGAAGATATATCAAATATTTTTGCTGTTTTTCAAAATCTATCCAACACAGAAATCCCAACTGATAATGAAGCTATTAAATTATATTTCAATAGTATTAATTTACAGTTAAAAGATATATCTACTTTCATAGCAAATGCTGATAAAGTACCTTTGGATAAAACATCAAAAGAAAGAATTGTAAAAATTTACAACATTATTAGAAATATCAAAGAATAAAAAAAGGTGCTTAATTAAGCACCTTTTCTTTTAAATTCCAAGCAAAAACAGTTGATTTATCTTTCTTTATATTTTTATCATGTATATCTTTATTAGTAAAACCTAATGTTATATGATAATCAAAATCCGGGTTTATAGTTTTCAAAGTTTCCGATTCAACAACAATAAACCATGCTTTGTCATTATTACGAGATATTTCACCAATACCAACAAATGATATATCATCTACTATCTGCCCCAATTTACCTTTACGAACAGTGATATGATAACTGAATTTATTTCGCCATAAAAGTTTCAACACACTCATAAATGGAATATAACTAAATGATTCCTTGAATAGTGGTATTCTTAGCATCTCTAAAATACTATAACTAATAACATTATAATATTTACCGTTTATATCTTTAATTCTTGTTATCTTTTTCATAATACAAAGTTACAATATTTGTTTGATATATCAAATATTTTGTTTAAATTTGTGTATGAATTTTAATTTTGATTTGATATATAAAGAAAATAAGAGATACTGTCGATATATCCTATATAGGAGAGGATTGATAGATAATGCTTTATTTGATGATTTATATCAAGAAGCTATGATTACATTATATGTAAATTCTCTTAAACCAGGATTTATATTGACCGTGAAATTATCAACTTATATAACATCTATAATATTCAATTTATTCAACAAAGAATTAAATAAAAATAGAGGTTTAGTTGATATATCCGAATCACATGATGTTTTATCGCATATAATAGAATATGATGAACCGGATTCTAAATTAAATGCTTTATATAAAAGCATACCAAAATTAAGTCAAGGTCATCAAGAAGTATTGAATTTATATCTAGCTGAACATAGCACTGATTATATGGTTGAACATTTGAATTTATCAAATAAAGATGTATTGAAATCAAAAAAATCTAAGGCTGTTAATAATTTAAAGAAAATTATGTTTGATATATCAAAATAATTCTTTACATTTACATTTCAATAATTAACCTTAATCTTAATAAATTTAACGAATGGCTACTAAAAGAAAAACAAGAACCAAAGCTGAGAAGAAAGCAAGAGTAAATAGTTTTTTACAAGCATCAAAAGAAAGAAGCAATATTATTGCTAAACAAAGAAAAGCTGAAAAAGCACAAATGGAACTTTTCATTGATGCTCGTATCAAAGCAAAGAAAATTTATGATTTATCTGTTCTTAAACCAGAAATTGTAGCAACTATTGATGGTGTTACTGGTTTGAACGAAGAATTAGTTTTCGTCAATGAAGAAGGTGTTGTTTCATGGAAAGAAGATAATACACCAATCTTACCAGAACATACCGACATCACTGCTGAATTTTTCAATATTGTATTAGCACAAATTGAAAAAGACAAAAACAAAAATCATGTTATTGATGATTTATTAGTTGAAAACGAAAATGGTGAACTTGTTCTTCAACAAGGTATTACTGTATCTCCCGAAACAGATGATAATACATCATCAGCAACAGTAGTAGAATAGATAAGCTGATACAATAAATTGATTAAAAAGGATATATCAAACGATATATCCTTTTTTTATATATACATTAAAAGATATTAGTAGTAGCTATGGAAGATAAAGTCAAAAAGTTTTCGGAATACGTAGTTAAAGGTGATTTAGTAAATGCTTTTAACAATAACAATAATAATGTTGATGTTGATGATAAAGAAACAGCTGGTGAAATTTTATTCGAATACGAATTGATACACGGAAACACAGATTTAAATATAAACGATATTATGGATTTTTATTCAGAAAATGAAGATGAATTTTCTATTATACACAATAAAGAAAATATAAAAAAATATATCATAGAATTATTAAATAAAAAAGGTGCTTAAAATAAGCACCTTTTTATTATAGATTTTTTGTTATCTTTTCAAATAACATATCAGAACCATTCTTCCAGTTCCTTGCGGTTTCCATCGTCACAGCTTTAACAAGAGTTTTCAATTCGGCTAAAACAACACCCTTATATTTAGGGTCAACTTTTTCACAAATAGATTCAATCAAAGTGTCTGAATTGTGTAATACAACTTTTTCTTCTTTGTTGTGTTCAATCGTGGTCATAATCAAATTACTCGTCATACTATACTGTGTTTTAATTGTAAATACTTCTTGAAATTATTCATCATATCTTGGTCACCCAGATATTTACTCATAACTACCATGATATTAGGTATGCTAATTCTATTATACGGATATTTCATTTTTTGGTTACTTACTGAAACTGTAACCAAAGCATCACCAAATTCAATTATTTTGCATTCAGTAATGTTATCGATAATTGCATTAATTTCCATAACTTCATAATTATACAACAAAGTTATATAGTATTTTTGATATATCCAAATTTAATTTGAAATATCTTTGATATACATTTTATCAAAACTATCACGACTGAAAAATTTTTCAATATCTAATTCTCTATACTTAGATGTTTTTTTAACAACATCATTCAAATCTACTATGGTAGAACGCATAAGCATTAAATTCTTAAATGGGTCTTTCGTCTTTTTTGACCAACTTTCAAAAAATAGTTCCCATAAAAACACTGGATAACTATCTATAATTTCTTTTGCTTTTTTAATGCCGGTTTTATCATAATCATAAAAGAACCTCAAATCACAATCAATATTTTTAATTAAACTAGTATCCGTATTCGTACCTACACATCCTATACTATTTGGGAAAAATAATGAATCGATATATCCTTCAAATACCGTCACATATTTATTCCAATCTATATTTAATATATTATATAAATAAGATAATTTGTTATATCCTATTTTTTCTATTTCATCCATTTCAAGGTCAGGATATATCGTCTCCATTATTTCTGAATGAGAGAATATTTTATATATCCTTTTATTTCTATCATCATTTAAATTGCGTATTTGGAATCCGAGTACTTTATTACGGCTCATATTAAATGATATCATCACATCTTCTGTCCATTTATCAGTGATTCTATATTTGGCTTGTTTGATGTTGATATATTGATTCTCTGATATTTTCCTTTTAGATAAATATTTATGTACTACTGAACCTGGTTGTATATCTGATATATCATATAATTTAAATAAATGTGAATTATTTCTTATCTCGTCATATTCAACAAGATATTTCAATTCAGACATATCAAAATCTTGATGCTTGAATGTGTTTTGTTCGTAACTTTGTTTTACGTATTCAACAATATCCATTTTTTTGCTTAAATCGATGGTTTTATTTTTCATCTTCATCAAAGATAAAATACTACCACGATAACCACAATTATAACAGACATATTTCAAAGAGTTATAGTACACAGTACCTCTTTTTTTATTGTAGTTTTTCATCGAATCACCACAACATGGAGCAGCAAAGGCAAATTCATCAGACCTTTCTATTATTTCACGTTTAGCTATATTATTCCTACCAGGAAATTCTTCATCTACTAATTCCTGTATAATACTCCTAATATACCCTAAATCGACACTCATTTTTTTAACACTTGTTGTTTCCATTATATATTATATCAAAATTTTATGTAAATGTTTTGTAAATATAAAAAAATAAACTACCTTTGATACAATAAGTCTAAATTATACTAAATGAAATTTATAATTATACCAATAGAATACACCGAAGAAGGTTTTTCTAAACTACAACAAGATTTCAGACAATGTGTTGATTTTAAATCTCTACCAGAAGATGAGATAACTAAAAGAATAGCACTCATTTTTAGGTCGTGTATGAACGCAAAAAAATCACATATTATTGTTGATGTTGATGCATCTCTTGATAAATGTATTATTGCATCAAAAAGTTTTGCTGATAATAATAAATGGGATTTAACAAGTCATTTTATCAATGACCATGTTTTGAAAGTTGATGATTATATATCAGAAAAAAGTAAATCATCATCAAAAAGCAGTATCAGTAATAGTACTAATACAACTGAAAAGTATGATATTGACGAATTATTAACTATTATTTCGGAAAAAGGACTTGAATATCTTGATGATAATCAAAAGAAATTCCTTGACGAGTTCAGTAAGAAACACTAATTATTCATATAATGGCAATTAATTTAAAAAAAGGTAGTTCGTTTAATTTGACGAAAAATGAACCAGGATTGAAGAAAATCATGATTGGTTTGGGTTGGGAAGTAACTGCTTCACCAATTGATATTGATGTATCAGCATTTTTGCTTGATAAAACTAGTAAATTGTCAAGTGAAGCATTCTTTGTTTTCTACAACAATTTAAAATCACCAGATGGTGGTTTACAACACATGGGTGATAATCGCACTGGTAAAGGTGATGGTGATGACGAATTGTTGTTAGCAAATCTTAGTCTTATTGATGATTCTATCACTGATATAGCTATCATGGTATCTATTCACGAAGCAAAAGTGAGGAGACAAAACTTCGGACTTATGGCTGATGCTTATATCAGACTTTTTGATGTTGAAACAGAACGTGAAATTTTACGCTACGACTTAGATGCTGAGTTTACTACTAACACAGAAGTGGAAGTTGGTCGTTTACAAAGAATTGATGGTGAATGGAGATTCTTTGCTTCTGGTGTAGGGTCGAATATCGGTTTAGATGGTGTAATCAATTTATATTTATAATCATGTCAGAATTAAAGAAAACTGGTATTGTTCTTACCAAAGGTTCGTCTATTTCCTTAACAAAAAATGATATACCTTTCAAAAAAATCATGATTGGTTTGAACTGGGCATTTGCTGTAAACTAAAAGTTTAAACAAACTTATACATTTTATATTATAAAACCAAATATATAATTATAAAATGAATAATTATATATCAATAAGCGAAGCAAGTGCGATAATGGGCATTACGACCACAACTCTCCGAAGGTGGGAATCCAGTGGTAAATTGGTTGCCAATTATCGCACTTTTGGTAATCATAGACGATACTGTTTAAATAATATACTAGAATTAACAAATCAAAATAAAAAACAAACAATAAAAAAGACTATATGTTATTCCAGAGTAAGTACACACGAACAAAAACTAGATTTAGAAAGACAAACTAAGGTATTAGAGAAATACACATCTGATAATCAATTAATTAACACAGAATATATTAATGATATTGGTAGTGGTTTAAATTACAAAAAGAAAGGTTTAAACAAATTGATTAAATTAATCCTTAATAATGAAGTAGATAAATTAATTATAACACATAAAGATAGACTGCTTAGATTTGGTAGCGATTTTATTGATTAGTGCAACTAATCAATTTGTTAATTAGCATAGCTAAACAATTTGATGTAGAAACCGTTATATTAAACAATGAAATATTTGAACAAGAGTTGTCATCAGATGTCTTAGAAATAATAACTGTTTTTTCAGCTAAACTATATGGTTCAAGAAGCCATAAAAACAAAAAAATAATCAAAAATACCTAAACAGACATTAACTCTTTTTATATATAAATAAAAAGAGCAACTGTTTGTTAATAGATTCAAAATATACATATAAATTCGTTTCAAATGATTTAACTAAAAATAAATTCAATGAAATAAAAAGGATGTCAGAAAAAATTCTTTCTTTAAAGAACTCTATTTCTGTTAAAACATCGGAGGATTTATCGTTCTATTTGAATATGGATAAACATGAATACTCAACCTTCATGTTAGAGAAATTTAAAAAAGAGTGTGATGAAATTTCGTCACACTTTTATAAAGCTGCTTTAAATGATGTATTCACTCATTATCAAACAAAGTTTGATGCTATTGTAGAGAAAATTACATTCAGACTTTATGTGTATAAAGGTTATAAAAGGTATAAAAGACAAACACTAACTAAAAAAGTAGGCGATGTTAAATCCCATGATATTGTATCAAAATCAACTGATTTAACTAAAACCTTAACTTATCTTGCTCGTTACGGTCACACAGAAACAGTTGAATATTTAACAAAGAAATTAACAGAAGATATAAGTGAATCTAAAATTAAATTCTTTAATGATATATTAAATCATATAAACAAATTTACTCTTGAAAGATTACTTGATTTAGCAGTTTCTAAAAGAAACCGCATAATTATCAAATATAATAAACCAATAGAATATAAATCAAAAACATTTAGAGGTAGAACTAGGTTAAAAGATATTATATCATATAATAAAAATGAAAAATCTATTATATCAACATTTATTAGTTTATCTTGGTTAAAAGACCATGGAACATTGTTTATTCCAGTTAAATATAGTAAAGACCATTATGGTGATATAGAAAGATTTCATAAATCAAGTCCTGATTATGAATACACAGTAACCTTTACACGTAAAGGTAAGGTAACAATTAATATATGTGTTGCTGGTGAAAGAGAACTACCTGTATTTAAAGAAAACAACATAGACAATATAATTGGTATTGATATTAATCAAAAACATAACTTATTTACTTTAAGTGACGGTAAAATGTTTGATTACGATAGAAATTTATTTGATTCTTTATGTAAACAATTATATGTAATAGATGGTTTTAAACAAAATAAAGATTATATTTTAGGTAGAAAATATGATAGAAAATTAACGGCTATTAGAAATGTATTAAAACATTCAATGGAAGAAATAATTGTTGCTGTATGTAAATACCTTAAAGAAAACAATTATAATCATGTAGTATTAGAAAATTTAACTGGTTTTAACACCAAAACTCGTG
>JACCDI010858225.1_pt1 | contig 16250 bp, 14 predicted proteins | sample 7442791 | NCBI WGS metagenome assembly JACCDI01 (sample SAMN15323434, study PRJNA562643) | freshwater metagenome | isolation source: river surface water | place: USA:Blue River Watershed | collected 2017-08-15 | reverse complement strand
TGCTCCTCACCCGGCCAGAACCGGGTATTTTCAAGCAAGGCAATGTCGCCATCCGCCAATATGCCAATGGATTGCGCGACGATGTCACCCGCAATCTCGGGCACGAACATGACTTCGCGGCCAAGCACCTCTTGCAGCGCATCCAAAACCATCGAAACCGACATTTCGCTATGCTTCGCACCCTTCGGACGGCCGAAATGGGCAAGCAACAGAACCTTGGCCCCCTTATCAGCCAGTTCGCTGACGGTGGGCAACAACGCCCGCAAACGCGTTTCGTCGGTCACACGCCCGTCGGCCATCGGCACGTTCAAGTCCACGCGCACAAATACGCGCTTTCCTTTTATGTCGCCAAGATCGTCGAGCGTGCGAAAGGCCATGATTAAAGCAACTTTCCAATGACGCCTGCGGTATCAACCATGCGGTTGGAGAAACCCCATTCATTGTCATACCAGCTGAGAACACGGACAAGCTTGCCATCGATGACGGCTGTTTCAAGGCTGTCGATGGTCGAGCTGGCTGGGCAGTGATTATAGTCGATCGATACCAACGGTTCGTCGGAATAGGCCAAAACGCCCTTCAAAGCGCCTTCAGATGCGGCCTTAAGCAGCGCATTGACCTCTTCCTTCGTCGTATCGCGCGCAGGCGTGAAGGTCAGATCGACGATGCTGACATTGGGCGTCGGAACGCGAATGGCCGATCCATCAAGCTTACCCTTTAATTCCGGCATAACTTCGCCAACCGCACGCGCAGCGCCCGTCGTTGTTGGAATCATCGACATCGCAGCAGCGCGTGCGCGGCGCATGTCATCATGGATTTGGTCCAGAATTTTCTGGTCGTTGGTGTAGCTGTGGATCGTGGTCATCAGACCGCGTTCAATCCCAATTGCGTCGTTCAACACTTTCGCAAGTGGTGCCAAGCAGTTGGTGGTGCAGCTCGCGTTCGAAACGATCACATCGGCGGAGGTCAAAACGTCGTGATTGACGCCGAATACCACGGTTTTGTCGACATTTTTGCCAGGCGCCGAAATCAAAACACGCTTTGCGCCTGCGGCGAGATGCTTTTCTGCGCTTGCACGGTCGGTGAAGAAGCCCGTGCACTCCAAAGCGATATCGACGCCATTTGCAGCATGCGGCAAATTGGCTGGATCGCGTTCGGCGGTGACGTGAATGCGCTTGCCATTGACGATGATGTCATTGCCGTCGGCTTCGACTGTTCCGGGGAAAGGGCCATGCACGCTATCGCGCTTGAACAATAATGCGTTCGCCTTGGCTGGTGCAAGATCGTTAATCGCCACCAATTCTAGATCATGGTCACCACGCTCCAAAATCGCGCGCGCGACCAAGCGACCGATGCGGCCAAATCCATTAATAGCTACTTTAATAGTCATGCGTGCTCCAATCAGCCAAGTTTAGCGAGAATTTGCGCGGTAATCTTATCGGCGGTTAGGCCAAAATGGTCATAAAGTGCATCAATCGGAGCCGATGCACCAAAGCTATCGATTCCGATCCGAAGACCATCACCGACATAACGTTCCCAGCCCATCGTCGTGCCCGCCTCGACAGATACGCGTAAGGTATCCGACGGCAGAATATCGGCCTTATAGTCAGCCGACTGTGCGTCGAAACGCTCCCAGCTGGGCATCGACACGACATCGGCGCCAATGCCTTTCGCCTCAAGCTGCTCCGCGACCGAAACGGCGATAGCAACTTCAGAACCAGTGCCGATCAACACGACCTTGCGTTCCGCCTTTGCTGCACGGAGGCGGTAGCCACCCTTGGCAGACATATTTTCGCTGATGTCCGTGCGCAACTGCGGCAAGTTTTGACGCGATAGCGCCAAAACCGACGGTGTATGCGCGCTTTCAATAGCGAGCGCCCAGCATTCGGCGGTTTCGATGGTATCGCATGGGCGATACACGTCGAGGTTGGGAATGAGCCGCATCGACATGATTTGTTCAATCGGCTGGTGGGTCGGACCATCTTCGCCAACGCCGATGGAATCATGCGTCATAACATAGACAACGCGGGTTTCCTGAAGCGCAGACAACCGAATGGCGGCGCGGCAATAATCAGAGAAGATCAGGAACGTGCCGCCATAGGGGATGATGCCGCCATGCAGCGCCATACCATTCATGGCAGCCGCCATGCCAAATTCACGAATGCCATAATTGACATAGCGGCCAGAATAATCGTTTTTATCCAGAGTATTGGTCGACACAGTTCGGGTAAAGTTTGAACCAGTCAAATCCGCTGACCCGCCGAGCAGGTCTGGCAATGCGGCAGTTGCCGCCGTCAGTGCGATTTCCGATGCCTTACGCGTTGCGATATTCTGCGGTGCGGCGATCAGGCTTTCAAGATGCGGCTGTAACCATGCGGAATCAACCTCTCCCGACATGGTCTTAGTGAAGGTTTCCGCATGATCTGAAGCGGCAAGCCGCTTTGCCCAGCTAGCATGCGCCTCTGCCCCAGCATGACCGGTGGCCCGCCACGCATCCAAGATATCCGCAGGAATTTCAAACGCCGGATACGGCCAATTGATCGCAGCCCGCGTCGCGACGATTTCCTCTGCACCCAATGGGCTACCGTGCGGCGCTTTTGTGCCTTCCTTATTTGGCGAGCCCTTGCCGATAAGTGTCCGGCAAGCAATCAAGGATGGACGATTATCGGAAAGCGACGCTTTAATTGCGCGCTCTATGTCATTGAAATCATGGCCATCGCATGCCTCAACATGCCAACCGCTTGCACGATAGCGTGCGGCGATATCTTCGCTGGTCGAAAGGTCCGTTGCGCCATCGATGGTGATGCGGTTATCGTCCCACAATACGATCAAACGGCCGAGACCTAAATGTCCGGCAAGTCCGATTGCTTCATGATTGATGCCTTCCATCAGGCAACCGTCACCCGCGACGACCCATGTCCGATGGTCAACCAGATCGTCGCCAAAGCGCGCATTCAGGTGCCGTTCGGCAACGGCCATGCCCACTGCCATGGCAAGGCCCTGCCCCAGCGGACCCGTTGTGCATTCAACGCCATCGATCAAAAAATTCTCTGGATGGCCAGCACATGGGCTGCCCAACTGGCGGAAGTTTCTGATGTCTTCGATGGTGGGGCTTGCATAGCCCGTGAGATATAAGGTCGCATAGGCGAACATGGAGCCGTGCCCCGCAGAAAGCACGAATCGGTCACGATCGGCCCAATTGGGGGCTTTCGGATCAAATTTCAGGAACTTCGAATAGAGCACCGTTGCGACGTCGGCCATACCCATCGGCATGCCGGGATGGCCGCTGTTTGCGGCCTGTACAGCATCCATGGCCAGCGCCCGAATTGCATTGGCCATTTGCTGATCAGTAACGGTCATGTTCTATCCCCACAAAATGCTCCGCTTTGGGAGCGGGAGGCGGGCGCATACAACATATGCGATACCGCCGAGTCGTTTGGTGCCAACCCTTTGCGGACGCAAGCGCGAAGCGTCAAGGGACGGGCGCGCATTTCCTGCGGGGAATTTTCCACCCAATGCGTTTTGATGCATTTGCATGCAATCTTTAGTCTGTTACACCGTCTCATCAAAAGGATGTAAGTCATGGCAGATGAACGATTAATTGTTGCGATTGACCGCATTGAACGCGCGCTTTCGCGTGTAGAAAAGCTGGCTACGGCGCCAGCGAACACACCTGACGCCGATCTGGCGGATCGCCATGAACGCCTTAAGAAAGAGACGTTGGACGCCATTCGCGGCATCGACAAAATATTGTCAGGAGCAAACTGATGGCTGAGGTTAAACTTTCCATCGCCGGCCGCCAATATTCGGTGGCGTGCAATGACGGTGAAGAAACGCGGCTACTCGCCTTGGGTGCGATGGTGGATGAAAAGGCGCGGGAAGCTGGCGGTGGTTCAGCGGGCCTGAATGAAACGCGCAGCTTGTTATTTTCCGCGTTACTTTTGGCCGACCGGTTGCATGACATGGCGAGCGGAGCACCCGTTGTTGCGGATAGTGTTCCGTCAGTCGAGAAATCGTCACAAATAGCCGAAGCCTTGGAAGGCTTGGCCAGCCGACTAGAAAATCTGGCAGAAAAGCTTGAGAATTAACTTTAGACGCCTATATTGAATATGGCGGAACTGCCCGGTACGAGCCGATGAGAACATCCCTGAGGCGATTATCTATCTAAGGGAGCTGTCCCTGCCTGGACCATTTGGGCAACCTTAAGGTCCAGATCACACGGTGCCCACCTGACGTGCTGGCGTCAGAGGATATTCCGGAAAACGACCCATGGTGGTTCCGCCAACCGATTTCGGGAAATGCTGTGAACTCAGAATTAGACAAACCAAAACAGCGCACCGCGTTTCGGCAAATTCGCGATTCCTACGTCAATGGCTTGACCGATCAGGACAGAGCGCTGGCCTTTTCTAAAATCCCCAGCCCCTTAGCCAAATTTTTAACGCCCGGTAAAATCGTCGCGGGTTATGTCGCAAAGGGCTCCGAAGCCGATCCTGCGGCGATCCTTGCACAAGCGCATGCCATGGGCTGCGACCTTGCCCTGCCCCATGTAACCAGCAAAAGCGCACCCATGCGGTTTTTACGCTGGTCTCCCGAGGACGACCTTGTCCCGGGCGCATTTGGCCTTCTACAGCCTGCTGAGACAGCCCCAGAGTGCAAACCCGATATAGTCCTTGTTCCCATGTTGGCCTTTGACGACAGGCTCATCCGGCTTGGCCAGGGTGCGGGACATTATGACCGCGCACTCAGCGTGCTGGATCAATCCGTCGCCATCGGCCTTGCGTGGTCGGTTCAATTCACCTCTGTACTCGCGTCGGATATTTGGGACGTCCCACTCGATGCCGTGCTTACCGAAAAATCTTGGATAACATTATGAATGGACCACACAAGCAACCGACATGGCGGAAGCCCGCGGGTATGCTGGCTATATTGCTGATTATCTTGCTGTGGTCGGTGATGATTGTCGGCGCGTCTGAATATATCGGCCAACTGCACATATTGTTGCAGAGCGTCATTTATTTAATCGCTGGCGTGATCTGGATTACGCCAATGCGGCCGCTGATGATTTGGATGGAAACAGGTTCGTTCCGCGCACCACCTAATACCTGATATTCAGGGAAGTGGCGCGAGTGACGGGGCTCGAACCCGCGACCTCCGGCGTGACAGGCCGGCGCTCTAACCAACTGAGCTACACCCGCTAACTTGCGGTGGGGGCGCACTATAAGCGACGCAAGATTCTGTCAACGGCATTTGTCATAAAAGCTCGTTTTCGGGCAAATGAGTTCCAAACCCAGCTTTTTTGCGACCAACATCCCGACCGACAAATTTTAATCGGCGAATAGCAAAACCGGCGTTTCGAGCAGCTTTTTCAACGCCTGAACATAATTGGCGGCATCCCAACCATCGACAACGCGATGGTCGCAGCTGATCGACAGGTTCATCAATTTCCGTGCCTCGATTGTGTCGCCGACAAACATCGGGCGTTCGACAATCTTATTGGGTCCGATTATTGCGACTTCGGGTCGGTTGATAACAGGTGTGGTCACAATGCCGCCCAAGGGGCCAAGTGACGTCACTGTAAGCGTGGAGCCCGACAGCTCTTCACTTTTCGCCGATCCGCTGCGCGCGGCGTCGGCAAGGCGTGCAATTTCCGTTGCAAGCTGCCAGATATTTTTGTCCTGCGCATCGCGGATGACGGGAACCATTAATCCGGCATCGGTCTGCGTTGCCATGCCCAGATGCACGGCGCCATGGCGGGTCACAATGCCATTTTCGTCGTCGTAACGGGCGTTAATCATCGGGAATTGCGGTATGGTCTTGCAGATCGCCACGATAAGCAATGGGAGCATCGTCAGCTTTGGCCTTGCCCCGCGATTGGCATTCAGGTCAGCGCGCATCGCTTCAATGGCGGTGACGTCAATTTCCTCAACATAAGTAAAATGCGGGATGTGGCGCTTTGATGCCGCCATATTGTCCGCGATCCGCCGGCGCATTCCGATGACTTTGACAATTTCGTCGTCACGGCGCGCGCTGATATGGGGTGCGCGATAGCCCTGCCCGCTTCCATAGGCCAAAAATGCGTCGAGATCGGCATGCCGGACATGCCCGCCCGCCGCCTTGACGTCTGTCAATTCGACGCCGAGGTCCTTGGCGCGTTGGCGCACTGCGGGGGAGGCTGTAATCTTATGGTCAGCGCTTATGTTAGGCGACGCAGCCGCCCCAGCTGCAGGCTTTTCCTGCTCCACCGCTGGTTCCGCAGCGACGGGTGCAGGCGCATGTGGCAGTTCGTCCTCGACCGTCGCAACGGGCTCTACCTGCACCGTACTTTCCACCTGACTGACGTCACGCGCGGTTTCAATCTCCACCAGCATAGAACCGATGGCGATGACATCGCCTGCCTCGCCAGCAACCTTGGTCACGATTCCCGCCACCGGGCTTTCCATTTCGACGGTCGCTTTGTCCGTCATCATATCTGCCAACGGTTGGTCTTCAGAAATTCGGTCGCCGACCTTTACATGCCATGTAACGATCTCTGCCTCGGCTATGCCTTCGCCAATATCGGGCAAGTTGAAAGTGAAAATGGGCATAAACTCAGTCCTTCATGATCTTGTCAAATGCGCGGGCGAGCCGCACGGGGCCGGGGAAATATGCCCATTCAAGGCTGTGTGGATATGGCGTATCAAATCCTGTCACGCGCTCTATCGGTGCCTCGAGATGATAGAAGCAGCGTTCCTGCACCTGCGCGGCCAATTCAGCGCCAAAGCCGCTGGTGCGGGTCGCTTCATGTACCACCATACAGCGGCCCGTTTTCTTGACCGATGCCTCAATGGTTTCGATGTCCAGTGGCAATAATGTCCGCAGGTCGATGATTTCGGCGTCAATGCCATGCTCGGCGACGACAGCTTTCACAACATGCACCATCGTGCCATAGGTCAGCACCGTGACAGCCTCCCCTTTCCGCACGACCGCTGCCTTACCTAATTCTATGCGATAATAGCCTTCTGGAACGGCGCTGCCGTCATGTTTGGACCATGGTTCAACAGGACGGTCATAATAGCCGCTGAACGGGCCGTTATAGATCCGCTTAGGTTCAAAAAACACCACTGGGTCATTGTCTTCGATCGCCGCTATCAACAGTCCCTTCGCATCATAAGGCGTCGCCGGAATAACGGTCTTTATCCCGCACACATGCGTGAACAGGCTTTCGGGGCTTTGGCTATGCGTCTGACCGCCGAATATCCCGCCGCCAAAGGGCGAACGCACGGTCATGGGACAGATAAAGTCATTGGCGGAACGATAGCGCATGCGCGCAGCCTCACTGACCAACTGGTCGAGGCCGGGGTAGATATAGTCGGCAAACTGAATCTCGGGCACCGGACGCAGGCCATAAGCCGCCATACCGACGCCAACGCCGATGATCCCACATTCGCTGATCGGCGTGTCAAAAACGCGGGTTTTACCGTGCTTTTTCTGAAGCCCCGCAGTCGCGCGGAATACGCCGCCGAAATAGCCAACGTCTTCGCCCATGATAACAACGTCCGGGTCTTTCGCCAGCATCACGTCGAGTGCGCTATTGATCGCCTCAATCATGTTCATCGTTTTGGTCGCGGGCTCGGTCATCAGCGCGCCTCCCATTCAGGGCCGAATTTGTCGCGCTGTTCTTCCAACATCTGTTCGCATTGCTCTTGCAAATGCCAAGGCATCTCTTCGAACACATCTTCAAACATGGTTTCCATTGGGTGATGCAGGCCGTGGCCTAAAATCCCGTTCTGCTCCGCCTCTTTCTGGGACGCCTTTACGAGATCCGACAGCTCCAGAATGAGCGCCTCATGCTTTTCGTCACTCCACGCGCCAATCGCTATCAAATGATCCTTAAGGCGCGTCACAGGGTCGCCAAGCGGCCATAATGCATATTCTTCCGCCGCACGATAGGCACCGGGGTCATCCGACGTGGAATGTCCTTCGCCGCGATAGGTGAAATATTCGATCAATGTTGGACCACCATTGGTGCGTGCGCGGTTCGCCGCCCATTGCATGGCGGCGAAGACGGCTAGCGCGTCATTGCCGTCCACGCGCAGTCCGGCGATGCCGTAACCAATGGCACGGGCCGCGAACGTCGTCCGTTCACTGCCTGCGAAACCGGAGAATGAGGATATCGCCCACTGGTTGTTCACCACCTGAAAGATAACCGGCGCATTATACACAGCGGCAAATGTCAGCGCGCTATGGAAGTCACCTTCGGCAGTTGAGCCATCACCACACCAAACGGCCGAGATGCGCGTATCGGCGCGCGATGCAGACGCCATGGCCCAGCCTACCGCCTGCGGATATTGCGTGGTCAGGTTGCCCGAAATACTGAAAAATCCGTAATCCTTAGCGGAATACATGATGGGCAGTTGGCGTCCCTTCAGACGATCGCCACTGTTGGAATAAATCTGGTTCATCATGTCAACCAGCGGATAATCCCGCGTAATCAGAATACCTTGCTGGCGATAGCTTGGAAAACACATGTCATCCGAATGCAGCGCCATCGTGGTTGCAACCGACGTCGCTTCCTCGCCGAAGGACTTCATATAGAAACTGGTTTTGCCCTGGCGCTGTGCCCGGAACATCCGGTCATCAAAGGCGCGCAATAGCAACATTTTGCGCAGCATCGCCCGTAGCGTATCTGCGTCTAATCCGGGGTTCCAACTACCTACCGCCTGATTATCATCGCCCAAAACGCGGACAAGACCATAAGCAAGCGCATGTATGTCGGCCGGGTTAGCGTGTTCATCGGGCCGCGTTATCGCGTCCACTTCAGGGATAATGATATCACTAAAATCAGCCTTGTCGCCCGGACGGAACTTGGGTTCCGGCACATGCAGATGAAGCGGCGCGAGATTGTCCTTGATACCGTGCACCATCACCATCTCCGCAGTTATCTACCCGAAACGACTCAGGTAGTTTATTATCCACGGTTGTTATAATATTTCAAACAATCGCTTAGGTCAATATAGCTGTCCTAATGCGCATCTAGACCGCAACCGGCGCAGAAATGTGCGATTGCGGTTGATAATCGGACACGTCAAAATCTTCGATGCGGAAGTCAAAAATGCTCTCGGGCGTGCGCAAAAGCTTCAGCTTTGGGTTGCCAGATGGTGTACGGCTCAACTGTTCTTCAACCAAAGGTGCATGGTTCAGATACAAATGCACGTCGCCCCCCTGCCAGATCAGCTCGCCGGCCTTGTACCCACAGACGGCAGCGAGCATCCGCGTCAACAAAGCGGCGGAAAATGCATTGAACGCAAATCCAAGGCCCAGGTCGCACGAACGCTGAAACAATATGCAGCTCAATACATTATCCGCGACATGGAACTGATATGTTTTGTGGCACGGCGGAAGCGCCATTTGTTCAAGTTCAGCGACGTTCCAGCCTTCGATGATGTGGCGACGCGAACCCGGGTTATTCTTCAAACTTTCGACAAGCAGGCTGACTTGATCGATGCCTTTCGCGGCGCGTCGGAATAGTCCGTTGTCGGTCGCCTCATAACGCGGCCAGTTGACCCATTGCGCGCCATAGACCGGCCCTAAATCACCCCATTGCGCGGCAAAGGCATCATCTTCAACGATGCGCTGTTCAAATGCATCCTGCGTGATGTCCTCGCCCGTTTCGCGCCGATATCGCGCCAAAGGCCAGTCGGACCAGATTTTGACATTCTGTTGAAGCAAGGGCTGAATATTTGTGTCGCCGGTCAAAAACCAAAGCATCTCGCGCGCCGCAGTTTTCCAGTACACCCGCTTGGTGGTCAACAGCGGAATAGCATCGTCTGCCAGCGAGAAGCGCATAGTGGCACCAAACAACGCTTTGGTGCCAACGCCGGTCCGATCGCGCTGAACAGCGCCCTCGGTCCAAATGCGGCGCATCAGCGATAGATATTGCTCTTCATAATGAGGCATGTTGTGCATGCCCCTCTGCTAAGGCCAGAGCATGTTTTTGGCAACTGTCGGAATCCAAACGGCTGGGTCAGGTGCACGTGGAAATAGCCCGCGAAATACGAACAGCACCTTAACCATTCCTTGAGGTTATGCCGATACCGCCGTGCTATGCATGCGCGCATTGTCATTGTAGACGACAGATCGACCAACTTACGCGTTTACGCGCAATATGTTGCGATGATGGGTCCGGAGTTCTCCGCGAAGTGCTTCCACAGCGCGATTGAGGCTCTACAATGGCTTGAGACCGAGACCGCAGACCTGCTTGTGGTCGACTACCGCATGCCCGACATGAACGGTGCGGAATTTATAAGCAAAATCAGGTCACGTACTGTTGGCGCGCATATTCCTGCGATCATCATTACAGCGCGGCAAGACCGAGAATGCCGCATTACAGCGCTGGATGCCGGCGCGACCGACTTTCTGCAATCGCCTGTATCCCACATTGAATTCCGCGAACGGGCATTGTTGCTTTTGGGCCAGCACTATCGGCAGCAAGAGCTCAAGCAAACGCTGGAGACCAATCGGACAGGTGCAGATAGCACGGACGGCGACGATAAAGGCGGCAAGTCGATGTTGGAGCAAATCATCGACACGACGCCGATTTTAATCAACGCGACTGACCGAAACGGTAAATTCCTGTTTCTAAATTCCTATCAGGCGGCCCTTTTCGGTCGCGACCCCGAGCAACTGGTGGGTCGTCCCATTTCGGACATCATGGAACCCGAATTGCTTGAGCGCGAAACGCGCCGGAATAACGTCATTCTGGAAACCGGAATTTCGCTACCTAATTTCGAAGAGAAATTTGTTAGTGAAGGCATTGATCTGATTTTTCACTGCAACAAATCACCGCTCCGGAACAAAGATAACCACATCATAGGTGTCCTAACCACCGGGCTTGATATCACGGCGCGCAAATTCGCCGAAGAGCACCGGACGCATCTCGCCTTGCATGATATGCTCACGGGCCTTCCCAATCGCACGTTGCTTGCACAATGGATGCGCACCGCTATCGATGAGAGCAAGGCAAGCGGCAAGGTTGCGGCGTTGTTGCTGCTCGACCTCGACCGATTTAAAGTCATTAACGACACGCGCGGGCACCAGACAGGCGATGTTTTGCTGCGCCAAGTCGCCGAGCGTCTTACCTCCGCCCTCGACAGCAACGGTTTTGCCGCGCGCATCGGCGGCGACGAATTCGCCATTGTTCTTCAAAATCTTGAGGACAATAATAAAGCCGCAGCGGTGTGCACCAAGCTGCTCGCAACGATCGGTGATCCCTATATGATTGGCGGGGTTGAGCAGCTCATCGGTGGCAGCATTGGTATCGCGCTTATTCCCGAAGATGGCACATCCCCCGACGAACTGCTGCGTCTGGCGGACCTTGCCATGTATGAGGCCAAATCCTCTGGCCGAAATTGCTTCTGCTTCTTTTCGCCGCACATGAATCACATCGCGCAATTGAACGCAGGTATCGAAAGCGACCTGCGTGACGCGCTCATCAGCGATCAGTTGTTCCTGGAATATCAGCCGATCGTCGATACAGCGTCAGGCAACTATGTAGGCCTTGAGGGTCTATTGCGTTGGAACCATCCGGTCAGGGGACGCTTGTACCCGTCCGATTTTATCAAAGTGGCCAATGACTCTGGCTTAATTGGCCGTATCGGTAGTTGGGTCATTGAAGCCGTGTGCAAACAGATTGCGTTGTTTGCCGAAGAAGGCATTGAGCTTCCACAAATAGCCGTCAACGTATCGCCGAAGCAGTTTGAATATGCCGCCATGTGTTCCGAAATACTCGATATGGTCGCGAAATATGCCATTGCACCCGGCAAGCTGGCGATTGAAATTACCGAAGAGCTGTTAATTGACAACAGCCCGAAGGTGCGCGAGCAATTGGCAACTTTGCGCGCAGGCGGCATTCAAATTTCGATCGATGATTTTGGCACGGGCTATTCATCACTTCAATATTTGCGAGACCTGCCGGCCACACGTTTAAAAATTGATCAAACCTTCATCTCGCGGGTCGAAACGTCCGCAACGGACCGCGCCATCATCTCCACTATCGGCCATTTGGCCCATGCGCTGAATATGCGGGTCGTCGCAGAGGGCGTTGAGACAGAGGCCCAGTTCACGCTGCTACGCGCTTCTGGTTGTGATGAGGTCCAAGGATATCTCATGGGTCGCCCGCTTTCTGTCGATAGCCTCCATGGACTTTTTAAGGATGGTGCCGAACCATTCAGGCTGGCTGCAAAATGAGATCGTTTCTGGCAAAGCTGCGCGGTGATCTAACGCCTGAACAAGATGTCCTGCGCAAACGAACCGCTATAGGCAGTACCAACCGCGTCGAAATACCATCGGCCAAGTGCGGCGCGCCAAAACGCGTTTTGGTGGCAGATGACAACCGGACGAGCCGGAACGTACTAGTCGCCATTTTGGAAGCTGCGGGCCATATCGTTGTCATGGTCACCGACGGCGACGAGGCGCTTGAGGAAATGAAAAAGGGTGGCATTGATATATTGCTGATCGATTTGAACATGCCGCGACTTAACGGCATCGACACCTGTTCCATATGGCGTGCGCTTGAAGGCGGACGAAACCATCTGCCGATTATCGGCGTAACAGGCGACACGACTGCAGAAACGGAGAAGAAGTGCCTAAACGCCGGAATGGATATACGCATCACTAAGCCTGTGGATGCGCAAATGCTTCTCACCACGATCGAGAAATATTGCTGCGTAGACACGAATGGGTCGCAAATTCAACACGCATTGCCAATCGATCCATTGCATAAAGTCGCACCCATCGTGGGCGATTTGCAATCAGCTGGAGCCCCAATCGACAAAGATCAAATCCAGTATCTTCTGTCTATCGGAGATCAGGCATTCGTGAATACGATGATCGAAGGCTTTGTCGAAGATGTCGAACAAACGCTGGGTCCTTTGCGTAAAGCCGTTGCGGACGGCGATGTTTCCGAATTCCGCTTCTGCGCGCATGCGTTCAAAAGTTCGGGCAACAACATGGGCGCCCGTTCGCTATCACGGCTATGTGGGCAGCTTGAAAAAGTCAGCGAAGCCGAATTCTTGGAACATCGCTTTATCTATCTTAAAGCAATGGAACAGGAAGCCGCAACCGCCGTCGATACCCTTAATTCAGATGCGTATTTCACGCCCAATGGCATCACTGCTCAGGCGGGCTGAAGCTCCGAAGGTCAAGCTGCAGATTGCGTGAGCAACAATCAAAAATGCCCGCCTCGCGTTCGGCATCATCTACACAATCGATTATTCTGACAAATCAATCTCGTTGGGCTTGGCGAAACATCGCCAGTAACTGCACCCTACACCAATGGGGTGTCCAGAGTTAAACGGGAGACCATATTCATGAAAATACGCAACATCGCCCTCGTCGCGTTGCTTGCCGCCACATCACCTGTGGCCCTCGCATCTGCGGCACATGCCGAGACGGCTGAACCAAAAGCGGAATGGTGGCCAAAGAAGGTCGACTTGACCGCACTGCGCCAAAACGAAGCGCGCGCCAACCCTTATGGCGACGACTTCAACTATGCCGCTGAATTCGCCACGCTCGACCTTGATGCGGTCAAGGCAGACATCCGCAAAGTCCTAAAAACATCGCAGCCTTGGTGGCCATCTGACTATGGTCATTATGGTCCGTTCTTTATCCGCATGGCGTGGCACAGCGCCGGCACCTATCGCACCGGCGACGGTCGTGGTGGATCTGATGGCGGCGAAATGCGCTTTGAACCGCTGAATTCTTGGCCAGATAACGTCAACCTCGACAAGGCGCGCCGTTTGGTATGGCCAATCAAGCAAAAATATGGCCGTAAGCTGTCATGGGGCGACCTGATGGTTCTCTCCGGCAATGTGGCCATGGAAGATATGGGCTTCAAAACCCTTGGCTTTGCGGGTGGTCGCGTTGACACATGGCAGCCTGATCTCGTGTTTTGGGGTCCTGAAACCAAATTGCTGATGGACCAACGTCGCGACGCAAAGGGCAATTTGAAGGGTCCATTGGCGGCAACGCAAATGGGTCTGATCTACGTCAATCCAGAAGGTCCAAACGGCGTTCCTGACCCCCTCGCCGCGGCTCAAGACATTCGCCGTGCATTTGGTGCGATGGCTATGAACGATGCCGAAACAGCTGCGCTGATCGCGGGTGGCCACACCTTTGGAAAGGCACATGGCGCAAAGAAGCCAGAAGAGTGCGTTGCCGGTGACCCCGGCGTGGCGCCAATTGAACAGCAAGGCTTGGGCTGGACCAACAAATGCGGCAAAGGCCATTCGGAAGATACGATTTCCAGCGGACTTGAAGGTGCGTGGACGTCCAATCCAATCGCGTTCACCACGCAATATCTGGACAATCTTTACGGCTTTGAATGGGTAAAGACGAAAAGCCCTGCTGGCGCCGTTCAGTGGATACCGAGCGATCCATCGGCCGCGAACATGGTTCCAGACGCACATCGTCCTGACGTGCGTCATGCGCCAATAATGTTCACAACCGACATTGCATTGCGTGAAGACCCCGGATTCCGTAAGATTACGAAGCGTTGGCAGAAAAATCCGCAAGAGTTTGCGGACGCGTTTGCGCAGGCATGGTTCAAGCTCACCCACCGCGACATGGGGCCGCAAGCCCGTTATCTCGGCAAGGATGCACCAAAAGTAACCTTGAAGTGGCAGGACCCGCTTCCAAAGGCCAATTATGCCACCATCGGTGCTGAGGATATCGTTCAGTTGAAGGCCAACATTTTGGCTTCAGGCCTAACGACTGCCGAACTCGTGCGGACTGCATGGGCATCGGCATCAACCTTCCGCTCGACCGATATGCGTGGCGGAGCCAATGGTGGCCGTCTGCGCCTCGCACCGCAGAAGGATTGGGCTGTCAATGACCCTGCCGAAGTCAGTAAGGTTTTGGCTAAGCTTGAAACCGTCCGCGCCGCGTTCAACAAGAGTGCAAAGGGCGGCCAACAGGTCAGCATCGCGGACTTGATCGTACTTGGCGGTAATGCGGCCATCGAACAAGCTGCCAAGGCCGCTGGGCAGGACGTCATCGTTCCGTTCAAGGCTGGACGAGTCGATGCAGGACAGGACCAAACCGATGTGGAATCGTTCAACCAGCTGGAACCAAAGGCCGACGGTTTCCGTAACTATTTTGCATCAGACGCCTATTTTGGTCCAACCGAAGCGCTGATCGATAAGGCGGACTTGCTTGGCCTGACGGTTGCAGAAACGACCGTATTGGTCGGCGGCATGCGTGTTTTGGGTGCAAATGCGGGCGGTTCGACTGCCGGTGTTTTCACAAGCAAGCCAGGCACGCTGACCAACGACTTCTTCACCAACCTGCTATCCATGGACACCGTCTGGGCGAAGTCGGCGACAAATGCGGGCCTGTATGAAGGCAAGGACCGGGCAACCGGTGCGGCCAAGTGGACCGCAACACCGGTAGACCTCGTTTTCGGGTCGAATGCCGAGCTGCGCGCCGTCGCCGAAGTATATGCTTCGGACGATGCCAAAGAAAAGTTCGTGGCCGATTTCATCGCGGCATGGACAAAGGTCATGGACGCAGATCGCTTCCAATAACCAACATTGAAGGCGACGGCGGGTCATCCTGCCGTCGCCTTTTTTCTATCTATGAACTTCACTGGTCAGGCTAAGCGTGCGCTATTTCCCGCTATCGGTGGCTGTTGCCGCCTTTCCCATATTGTTCGCGGTAACCCCGCTATTTAACCCGGCGACGGCGCAGCAAGCACGCCCACCCGCATTTGCGGTATGCGCGGGCTGCCATCCGACGCAGGCTGGAAAGACAGCCTTTGGCCCTAATCTAGCCGACGTCGGCGGCCGCCGTGCTGGTACGCTTGCAGGATATGCCTACAGCCCCGCGCTCAAGGCGTCTGGACTAACGTGGAACGCCAAAACGCTCGACCGGTGGTTAACCGATCCAAAGAAAACCGTACCCGGCACCAAAATGCCCTTTATCGGCATTCAAGACCGCAAAGCGCGTGAACAGGTCATCGCCTACTTGCTGACTTTATAATGCTGTGACTAAGTCAAAAGCGCTGAAAAGAGCGCCAAATAAAGTGGCGGAGAGATAGGGATTCGAACCCTAGGTACCGTCACCGGCACGCCGCATTTCGAGTGCGGTGCTTTCGACCACTCAGCCATCTCCCCGCAAATCATTAGGACTGGTCGTTGCCGGCAAACCGGCGCGTCCCGATGACAGAGCGGGGCCATTAACTGATGTTTTTCGCTTTGCCAAGACTGAAGGTTGATTTG
>JACCDI010615902.1_pt1 | contig 16258 bp, 13 predicted proteins | sample 7442791 | NCBI WGS metagenome assembly JACCDI01 (sample SAMN15323434, study PRJNA562643) | freshwater metagenome | isolation source: river surface water | place: USA:Blue River Watershed | collected 2017-08-15 | reverse complement strand
GTTATCGCTTGATAGCCAATTCTTGAGGCGGTCTGTCATCACCGCCTCAGGATAGTGTTTCTCAACCAGTTCAACAGTTGTAAGAGCCGCTGTCGTGTCATCGGCAGCGAGTAACATCGCGTGACAGCCCGTAAATGATGCTGTCGATGCAAGGATTGCTGCTCGAATAACATCGCGAAGGTCCACATACGACCAGAGGTCGCTTACATTCCAAATGTTGGCATTGGAAGCACCTGCAGGATTCCATGTAGCGTAAGCCTTTTCGGATGCGACATACACTGGACGAAGTACTGCGATGTCCATCTTGTGGACCCGGGAGTAGTGGTGTGCCGTCGTTTCGACCAAATGTTTCGCAAGTTGGTACGTGTTTTCGGTTTGTACCGGGTAAGCATCATCGCCTGGGAGATAGGCGAGCGGCCGGCGTCCTGCAAACGAACCAAATGCATTGACCGATGAAAATACGACAGCACGGGTGATTGCTAGGTTGACACAGGTTTGGAGCACATTCCAAGTTCCCTGAGCATTGGATGCCAGGACATCGTGTTCACGGCCATCTATATATGTTGGAATCGCTCCACAGTTAATGACATGGGTACAGCCCCGCATCGCCGATTGAACACTCTCAAATTGTGTCAAGTCAACCTGAATGTCGACATCCCCCTGGATATCAGTAGTGCGTACCAAAGTTCCTGATTCACGGATGGCAGTCGCAATGTGGCTGCCGATTTGCCCGGCTGCTCCTGTAACGAGGACGGTGGAACCTGCGGGGAATTTGCTAGCTGGCATCCGCCTGCCGCCTTGCTTCCGCGACGGTAATTCCCGCTGCAACCGTTACGTTCAGCGAGTCTGCACCGGTCGTGGGTGACATCGGGATACGTACCAGAACGTTTGCAACATCGGTGACGGCTTGTGAAATGCCGTTTTGCTCATTACCCATTACAATCGCAAGCGGCCGGTGCCTAAGATCGACACTGTGGAGGGAGGCATCCGTGTTGCCTGTTGTTGCACAGATCATGACCCCGCGTTCACGGAGCTTGCCAAGCGTGTCTGCAAGGTTTGCCGTAATCGCCACCGGCGTTCTAAGAATCGACCCAGTCGTTGACCGGACGCACTGACGGGACCACGGATCCACCGATGCGCTATCAAGGAGTAATGCCTCACAACCCAGGGCATCGGCGATGCGGATCATTACGCCAACATTCCGTGGATCCTGAATCGCTTCGCCGCATAGAATAATGCCCTTTGAGTCCGCAAGGCCTTTGACGCTGGTACGCAGCTGACTGGCAACCGCAACCGCCTGACACGGTGTCGCGTAGGAGTTGCCGGTGAGGTCATTGATCATCGCTGGTGGCACGATGTAGGTCACTAACGTTTTGCCTTGGATAGCATCTGCCAGCTGTTCATGCCCTTGCTGTGTCACAAAAAGCGTGTGAACTTCTGAGATGGACTGTTGCAAAGCCTGTTCCACAAGATCCACACCTTCAAGCAGATACCTTCGCTGCTCTGTCCGGTGTGCTTGCTTTAGCAGCATCAGGGCTTGCTCGAAGGCTGGACTTTTCTTGCTTGAGAGTGAGTGTGACATATTGCTTCAATCTATCGCATATGGGACACGAAACAGAATCCATCAATGCGGGTTCGTCGTTTACTGGCTGTGATATTCTTCCGGTGTGACCTGGGCCGCGCTTGCTTTAATTGCATCTCAGACAGCCAGTGCCCAAGCAAGCATTCCGCGGCAAGCAACAGATCAGCGGAGTCCACGAAAGCTCGCTGGACCATCACAGATTCCCAATCAACGCGGCCTTCTCCCACCACGACAAAAGTTTGATCAAAGTGAGCTTGTCGGCGGCGTTCAGGATGCCATCAAGCGTGACCCTTGGGTTTATCCGATTGCTGATCAGCTACGTATTGAGGCAGATGGAAGTGTCGTTGCTACGGGCAATGTCCTGGTAAAGACCATCAACCAGACGATTCGTGCGCAGCGGTTTCTCTTTAACCCTGTGACCAAGATCGCATCGCTGACTGGGGATGTTCACTATTTGGAAGACGGCATTCGGGTTGATGCCGATGCGATGGCTGTCAATGTCGACACGTACGACTTTGATGCAGTGGGTGCAAAGGTTGTTATCGATGCATCCCGTACCGGTGGGACAAGTCTTCAGGCGATGCGTTTTTCTGCCGCGCGTGCCCGGCGTACAGGCAAAGTCATCGATGCTGAAGAGGGTGTCTTTACAACGTGTGACCTTGTGGTTCCGCATGGAGATATTGGCTTTTCATCGGCGATGCTCATTGCGGATGAGCGTCTGGTGCTCCGAAATGCCAACGTTCGACGATATGAGAGAAACGTCGCAACGATTCGCCATTTGTCTATCCCACTGAAAGAAAAGCGTCCGGGTGGCTGGCTTCCTGCGTTTGGCCGCACCAATGAAGAAGGCTATTTTATAAAGGCAGCGATTGGCTATGCCGTTGCCGCGCAGCTTCCAGGTCTGCTACGCGTTGATCTGATGGAACGTAAGGGAATTGGCCTCGGTTTTGATCAGGTCTACCGATACTTGGGAGCCTCACCTGGAGCTGGTCGTCTCGTCGTCTATGATCTTCAGGATAACAACCGAGGGGTTCACAACCGCAACATACGTTTTGAACATGAGCAACGGGTCGGTGAGCTGGACTTTCGGCTAAATTCTGATCAAAGCAGCAACTCGTATCAGAGTGCCATCAGTGGGTCACAAACCCGCTCGAATGGCATCACGGTTATTAGGCAAAGCCCTGGTCGGCCGTTCAATCTTTCGTTTGTGGATGGACTATCGGGCTCATCATTTGCGAAGAGCGGAACCCGAACACTCACGACATCCCAGGGCTTTAAGCTTGGAAATGATTTCTCAGGAAGTGTGAAGTACTCGAATATCGCAAACCGAACATCCAGTGGGACGATTGCCACGCCCACACTGGCCAAATCGCAGCGTGAGCTTGCAGAATTGACCGCCCGCGGCGTTATCGGTCCATTTGATGCCCAGCTACAAGCCAACCGTAACCTCTCGAACAAAACGAGTGGACAAAGTGGGACATCCGCGTTTTTTGGAGGAACCGAGCGACTTCCCGAGATTCGTCTTCAGCTCAAGAAGCCACCAAGCCTGGTTTCAGGTCTTCTCCAATCTGCAACGCTTGGCTATGGACGATTTCTTGAAAGCAGCTTACGTGGTGGACTCCCGCAGGCCGTTGGGACGAACCGTTTTCTAGCAGATGTCAATACAAAGCCCATTGAACGTAGTGTTGGGGCGGCGCAGCTTCGCTCAAGTAGTCGTTTCCTGCAAACCATTTACGATGGTGGTGTGGCGGCTCAGTACGTGCTTGACCATTCGACAACGCTGGCATCCGGTGGGGAGGAAGGTACCGGATGGAACCTTACCTATCGCTACAACCGGCCATATGGTGGAGTCCCCATTGGGTTTCGTCTGGATCGAACCGGGTCCAGTAACATCGTTGCAGCCAGCCGGACATTTGCCACGGACCGCTTGAGTGCATCGTTTGGTACCGCATTTGACATCGAACGGAGCCGCGAGCCGCTGTTCCCTGGAAGCCCAAGGCGACCATGGACCAACCTTCAAGCACAGGTTTCCGGAGTCATTTCGCCAAGGTTTGCGGCCCGAACGCAGGTGGCGTGGGATCCAAATACGAAAGCACCGGTATCGATGCAGTATGGAATCCAGGCAGAGCTGGCAAATGAGTTTTTCTCGGATCTTGCTTTGTCTTTTGAGCCGAGGTTGAAGCAATGGACACAGCTCGCGGGTAGGTTTGGTGGATGGGTCTTCGGACGGGATACTCGCATGATGTCGCAGCTGTCCTACAGCGGATTTAGCAAGAAGTTCGATTATCGCTCGCTCGCTGTAGAGCATACTTTTCACGACTACGTCCTGACTGTTGCCTATATTGATCAACCATTCGGATTTCGCAGCGAAAAGGGCATCAATATTGGACTGAGACTACGCGCATTCCCAGTAGGGGATATTCCGCAAACGGGGCGGTTTGGTACGGCTAGGGATGCCGGATTTGGCGGCTTCGGTGGGCAATATGGATTACAAAACCCGTTCTTTACCAGCGGACAGGGGATGCCTGGTGGGGGCGGGATGATGGGCGGGATGAATCGGTTTTAGTCAGAAAGATGAGCGGTTGAGCTGTCTGCTGGGGACCCACCAGGCTGCGCACTGGCTCAGGACTGGACTGGAATACCCGATGTCAGAGAGATACGGGAAGCTGAAGTCTGTCACGACTGCCGAAACGCCGTCCTTTGCCAGGGATGGTACGTACCTAACTTGCGGCTCGTCAGGCTGGCGGATACTGCGCGATCGTAACGGAGCTGTTGTGAGCAAGCCTGCTATGGCTGGAAGTGGAGAATCGGCTTCGCGAGCTTTAATCGAGAGAACCGGGTCATGTGTGTCGATATTGCACGCAATGTGACCAAACGTGCCCGCAATCGGATTCCCTTCAACGTAACGCTCAATGCGGGCGTAGTCTTCCTTGCGGTACCAGGCAACGAGACCCGGAAGCCAGTGCAGGTTTCCATTCCAGCGCTTGATGATGTCTACCGTGGGCTTTGACTCAGTAAAGTCGACTACGCCAATTTCGGCAAAGGATTGTTGTTCTTCTGCAAAGCGCGTTCCAAGGGGATGCCAGGATTGTGTGGCGATGGTCAATAAGAGTGTTTTGGATGTTCCATTGGCATCACTGGACAGCCATGCAACCTGGAGGACATCCTGCTGTGTAAGCTGCGTTGGCGGTTTCACTTCCGCTTAGTTCCATTGTTTGCAAACGGATCAGCGTCCGCTGGGGCAGGCGCGACTTCCAATCCATTCATAAAGCGTTTATCAATCGTAGGGGAAGCGGGAAGCTCAAGCGTGGCCGCTGTTGGTGCCTCTGATACTGGCTGTTCCATGATTGCAGACTCGACGAGTTGCTGTGCTACGGGTCCTTTTGGGGTAATCAGAGCAATCATCAAGGTGAGCTGAATGGCAATCATCGCAGCAACAAGAGAGACCATTGTGAGGTCGATGCCTTTCGCTTTTCGCTGACAACCAAGCTCTGAAGTCTCAGGTGTAACAACCTTTTTGGACATCAAATCACTTATACCGAAACCCATAGTAGCCGTCTGAGTTTCCTTCTCGGGTGTCTGGTGCTTCGTCGCCATCTCTGTGGACGTATCTTACCAGCGATAGAATCCGGTTATGGCACGTGAAAATAGCGCAAGTGGAGCTGGCAGGGCAGAGGATCAGCGACTTCGGGGTATTTCCCGGTCCCTGCTAATCGCTGTAGGTGGAACAGGGCATCGTGTATTACTGGACATCCGACAACGGATGATTCAAAAGTACGGATCTACGGACCATGTACCAATCGTTTCGTATCTTCTCCTGGATACGGATGAAGCCATATTTACATCCAACCCCAACTTCTCCGAAGCAGCAAACCTTCCCAGCGCTGACAAAATACACACATCGGTGCACGGTGTTGATCAGCTGCGCCAGAACTTGCATCAATATCCTCATCTGAGAGATTGGCTGGATCCACGGACGCTGAGCGGAGATATCGCCCAGGGGGCAGGAGCCGTTCGTGCACGCGGCAGGCTTGCGTACTTCTGGAACTACGAGAAGATTTCCCGACGTATCGAAGAAAAGTACACAGAAATCACCAAGGATGCGAGCAAGGCTGCAGCGATGCGCCGCGGTCTGCAGGTATCCGAGGGCGTTACGGTTTATATCGTGGGGAGTCTCCTCGGTGGCACGGGCTCCGGGATGTTCCTTGACCTCGCTTATACTGTCCGGCAGCTGCTTAAGAGTCAGCCGATGTTGCAGGTTGTTGGGATATTCACGGTGCCTCCGCACACAGCTGCCGCTGCAGTGGACAACCGCCCCAATGCCTACGCCAGCTTGCTGGAGCTGAACCACTACTCAGAAGCCAACACAGAGTTTACGGCTCAGTACCGTCCTGATCAGCCAGGCGTCGTCAGCATCGATCCGCCATTCCGATACACCTATCTCGTCGATACCAGCTCGCCACGGGCTAACTTGGGAACGGTTGACAAGCTCGTCGAAATGATTGGACATTCGGTGTTTTTGGACCTGACGAGTGAGTTTCAGCGTCAGAAGAAGTCCAACCGGGATAACTTTGATCAGTTCCTGACACAGCCGGATGAGCTTGGTTGTCCGCAGAACTTTATGACGATGGGCCTTTCTGCCATCCACTTTCCACGTGAGAAGGTATTGGAAGCCTGCGTCAATCGTCTGGCAGGGCACATTGTAAGGCGATGGACGCAGCCGCTCGACCGCATCGGGAATATCGGTGGCTTTACCGATGAAGAGATGCGACGCTTGGGACTTACGATTGATTCGCTGGAGCAGCAGCTCCTTGCCGCAGGTCCCGATACGGGAGAGTCCCTTCGCGACCGTGCGGTGGGATATTGGACCAGTGCTCACCAACAATACCAACTGAATTACCCGAGCCACGGTCGGGTCGTGGATTTCCTCGGTGTCCGCCAGCGGGACCTTGAGGCGCGCTATGTCGACACGGATCCAAACCCAGATCCAACGGCAAAGCAGCGTGCGAATCTCGGTGATGACACCTATCAAATGCAGCAGAATGTCCGGGATGTCCTTGCTGCGAAAGAAACTGCCCTACGGAATTTCGTGGCGGAATGTATCAACCATCCACACCGGAGGCATGGGGTTGCCCGAAGCTTTCTGGAGCATGTAAATGAGCGCTTCCGTCATGGTGTAGTGGAGTGGACGCGTCGGCGTGAGCAGATGCAGGTTGAGCTGCCAGAAGCGGCATCGATGCGTGACCAGCAGCTTGGGCAGATAACCGAATTTGCGCGTGACCCGGCACTCATGCTGATTCCCGGTGCAAAGCGTAAGGAAATCGATGAGCGCGTAGACACGTATCTGTCTCATGCGCGTCGCTGGGCAGCTACATTCCTTGAGATGCGGGCGGCTGACCATGGCACGTATCTGTTGATTCGACTGCAGGAAACGGTTGAGTCGTTGAAAGCGGAACTTGATGCTTACATCGAGCTGATGCGATCCCTCGAAGGGCAGTTTGTCAAAGCCGAGCAGAATGCTATGGATGCGCCAGTCGATGTCAACGGTCTGGTCATTTTCCAGCCCGGACGCCGTGTCGAACACGAGGATGGCAGAGTTACCTTTGAAGGTGGCGATATAGATGCACGCTTTACTGCCTATGTTGGAGATGCATCCGATGCCAACAATGCAGCTGTCTCAGCGGCGGCTGCCAGGGCCTTGGATGCCTTGGGAGCAGCGGGGAGTATTTACAATATCCGCTCAGCGGATATCACACGGCTCCGCGAGACCTTGCAGACAGAGTGCCGGCGGGTATTTACAGCGGTTGGTGATGAAGCGGTTTTGGACAAGCTGTTCGAGCGCTTTGGCGCAACTCCAGACCGAGCAATCGAAGAAATGCGGCGGCTTCACGGCCTTTCGCAGCCATTCCTTCACATCAAGGAAAATGCTCCTGGGTATGTCCATCACGCAAATAAAGAGCAGACGATTATTGGTGTGATGAATGGTGCTGATCCGCGTTCAGAAGCGGAACACCAGTTCCATGAGCTGCTGAAGAAGAGCGCTCAGGGCATCCGGGATGGCCAGATCACTAACTCTGCAGAACCGCATCAGGTTCTCTTCCTTCGAGAGCGGGCAGCGTTCCCGCTGCGTTTGCTAGAAGGACTGGAATCGTATCGCTATGCCTATGAGCAGGTGAAACTCCAAGGGGCGAGTGCGAATCCGATGCACACGCGCCGTGATGTCCGTGAGTGGAATCGTATCGCGCCGCCGAGTTCGGAAGATCAGTGGGCCGCCTGGTCCACGTTTGTGCTTGCGTGGGCACTTGGTATCGTGTCTGAGATTTCCGAGAAGATTTACACCGCAGTCGGACAATCCGAGAAGATTCGGTTTGTTGCGGATTATCAGGACCAGTTCGGGATGGCTCGTCAGGATCCGCTTGGTGGCTTTGACTCTGTTCCGCAGGGGGCAGCAAGCTTGCAGGCGGAACTGGTAGAGCAGGTCAGCGCACGGCGCGTTCCGCTGGATGCCAGGTCGCTGGTACTGGGGCTCTGCGACGACCATGCACTCATGACGCACTTGACGCGGGCGGTCGAGCAGCGCGTCAACACAGATGGTAGTCAGGAAGTTGGATACACCCTTCGTGAATTCGCAAATGTGTCCGCATCCCGCTTGCCACGGCCACTTGTACGGCCGCTTCAGGAAGCCATCACTGGCGCTCTGGAGAAAGTTCAGTTCAATCCAAACCTGCCACGGACTACCGTACAAGCGCCGACAAAGGGGATCGAAAGCCCCCCTGCAGTTGTAGCACCGGCTTCTGTATCTCAGCAGACAGGTGGAGAGCTGGACCTCACTGCGCGACTACAGCGTTTGAAGTCCCTACGGGATGCCGACCTGATCTCTGAAGATGAGTTTCAGGCGCAGCGACAACGCATTTTGGCGGAGTTGTGATGCCAAACTGGTCAGACATCAATCCTGAAGGGCCGGTTACGCAGGATAGCTTTCTGCGATTTGAGGCTGTTGCTGGCTACCAAGTGCCGGATGTGCTCCGTGAACAGCTCGAAACGGCAAATGGAGGATATGCAGAACCATCCGGTTATGTGATTCAACATCCGGATGGCCGTATCGATGTGCGCCAAGTCGATTGCTTTTTGGCATTGCACGGTAACCACTGGGATGGAGAGGTTGAGGATGCCTATCGACGGCGGCCGTTGCTCGATGTTCTGGCAGAGTTACAGGACGAGTTTCCGGATGAACCAATGGTTCCGTTTGCACTGGATGCTTTTGGTGGAGTGTTGGCCATTCGTATGGATGATGGGGATGCCGGGGAAGTAGTCCTAATCACTCCGGACGGTGCTGACCCTCAGGTTGTCTCGCCATCCTTTACAGCCTTCCCGGAGAATTTGCATTGAGATTGAATGGTTCCACCAGCGTTTTCGCGGTTTGGGGATGCCCTGTAAAGCATAGCGCAAGCCCAGCAATGCACAATGCGGCGTTGCAGACGTGTGGCATCAATGGCATTTATGTTCCATTTGAAGTGCAACCGGAAGCGCTTGGAGCTGCGGTGGCCGGAGTGCGGGCTCTTGGTATTCGTGGTGTCAATGTAACTGTGCCTCATAAGGAAGCGGTCGTGCCGTTTCTCGATATGTTGACGCCGGAAGCACAACGGCTCGGGGCGGTAAACACGCTGTACTGGCAAGACGGTCGGCTATGCGGTGACACAACCGATGGCCGTGGGTATATCGCCGCGTTGCAATCCGAGGGCCTTGTCCCTGAGCCCGGTAGTACCGTTGTTGTCCTTGGTGCTGGAGGCAGTGCACGGTCCGTGGTTTCAGCGCTATCTGACATTCATTGCAATGTTATTGTTGCAAACCGTACGGTTTCAAAGGCTGAAGGACTGCTCTCGTTAGGGGTATCGGCTATCGGAGGCTACGACAGTACCGTTGTTCTGGAAGCACTTGCAGCTGCCGCATTGGTTGTTAACACAACGACGCTTGGGATGTCACCCAATGTGGGAGTAATGCCTGATCTTGATGTAGCCAGATTGCAGACTGAGTGCGTGGTGTCTGACTTGATTTATCGTCCTTGGCGCACAGAACTACTGTTACAGGCCGATGCGCGTGGGTTACGGACACAGAATGGCCTTGAGATGCTGGTGCAACAAGGGGCACTTTCGTTCGAGCGGTGGCTTGGAGTCTCCGCACCTGTTCATGTGATGCGTCAAGCTGTGCAGGAATCTATCCAAGGCGGGTAGAAGTGAACATCGACGGTAACGTGTGCGTCCTAACCCGCAACGGAACATACGAACCGGTGAAAGGTCAGGCACAATGAATAAATTGATGACGACTCTCGTTGGTGCAACGGCAGTCTTATCCCTGGTCGCATTCGCACAGGGCTCTGCCCATGCGCAGCGTGGCAATGGTGGCGGCGGCTTTGGTGGTTTTGCTGGCGGCTTCGGCGGACAGCGTGGCGGCGGCATGATGCAAATGGGCCTCAGCAGCATGCCTGTTGACGTGCTCGTAAAGGGTCTTAAGCTGACGGATGATCAGAAGACCAAGATTGACGATGTTCAAAAGAAGATTCGCGAAGCGCAGCGTGCTGCATTCGGCGGCGGTAACAACCCATTTGGCGGCGGTGCCGGTGGTGGCAATCGCCCTGATCCTGCACAGCTGCAGGAAATGATGGCGAAGATGCAGGAAGAGCGCAAGAAGAATGACGCTCAGGTCGAGGCTATCCTCACGGATGACCAGAAGAAGGCCCTTCCAGCATTCCTCAAGGATGTTCAGTCCTTCCAGACAGCTCAGCTTCCTCTCGCACTGATCAGTGACCTCAAGCTCACCGAAGATCAGAAGACGAAGATGGCTGCAGTCGTTACGCAGATTCAGAAGATTGCACAAGAAAAGCGTCAGGAAGCCATGGACAACCAGGACTTTCAGGCACTCCGTGAGATCATGACGCAGACCCAGACGGCTCTCAAGGACAAGACCCGCGCACTCCTCACCGCTGATCAAAAAGCAATGGTTGAGAAGTACGAGAAGGAAAACCCTAACCAGGGCTTCGGCGGCTTCGGTCGTGGTGGCCGCGGTGGCGGACAGGGTGGACCTGGCGGCGGCGGACAGGGCGGCAACGGCGGTGGCCGTGGCGGCCGCGGTGGTAACGGCGGTGGAAACCCACCTCCAACCCAAAACGGCAACGGAGCTCCACCTCCTCGTTTCTAGTCTCTGACTGGTAACTGTAAAGTGCCTGCGACGTTACGTTGCAGGCACTTTTCGTTTAAGCCAGTCACATATAGTTTGCTTGTGATTGCTTCTCGTTATACCTAGATGACAAAACATAGCAATTCCCTTCGTGTTGTTATGCTTGGATACGCCATATCCCATGTCTCGATAGGGATTGATACAAAATGCAAAGATTCCATGCGGTCATAGTGAGCATCGTGAGGGATACTGAGGGAACTTTGTTTGATGAGGCTGACGATGGTTCTAGACAATGAGGTAGGTGCGTTTCGGACGCAGGTCGGTGCATTCTCGATGTTGCAGGTTAATGCCGGCACAAAGGGAATCTGTCATCCAAAGACCACGGCAGCATTTCTCGATTGGACCCGGCGCGTCGAAGATGGCGGATACGAAGGCTATGTTGCAGCGCAAGATGCTGCATTGACCGCCCGTGACCGTCTAGCCGCTTTCTGTAATGCAAAACCCACTGAGGTAGCCTTTACGGGAAATGCGACGGTCTCGCTCAATATTGCAATGGACCTTCCCTGGCATCGCTGGGATGCACCCGTCGATGTCCTCATCTCCGACCATGAATATCCCGCGACAAACATGGTCTTTGGCTATCTACAGCAACGGGGGAAGATCCGAATCGTACGGTACGGCTTGTCAACCGATACAGATACACTTATCGCAAACCTTGAGCAGGCCAAGACACCCAACACAAAGGTGATGGTCCTTTCCCATGTGTGCTGTAACACTGGCAAACGAACCGATGCTGCTGCGGCAAGTGCATGGGCACGCGCAAACGGGGTGATGTCTTACATCGATGGTGCACAGGCGCTGGGACAAATACCCGTTGATCTGCAAAGCATGGGCTGCGACCTCTACATCACAAATGGTCATAAGTGGCTTGGCGGACCAAACGGTGTTGGCTTGCTGTATGTACGGGATGGCTTTGAAGATGAGATGTGGCCGGTGCATGTCGGCCACGGGATGATGCCATTTACCCCGGACAATGAATATTCGGGAGATCCCGTTTTTGCTCCTGGTGCACATCGCTTTGAGCTGATGGCAACCCGTCCGGCACAGACATTTGCTACGATGCACACCGCACTCGATGTCATACAGGAACTGGGACTCGACAACATTCGTGAACGCCAGGCGCTGCTGGCCGGTTACATCAAGCAAAGAGTTCTCGAACAACCTGAGCGCTTTGAGTTGCTCTCACCGCTTCCATTTGATGTATCCAGTGCACTCGTAAGTATTCGCATCAAGGGTGTTTCCGGAGCCGAAATCAATGCGTTTGCAGGCAAGGTACTCGCTGAGAAGCGGGCGTTCCTTCGCCCGGTACCTGAGTTCGATGCGCTCCGCATATCCGCCGCGTACTACAATGTCCCGGATGACTACGAACGCCTCTGGGATCTCCTTATGGAACTAAAGGATTAACGAAAATGCAGCTTTATTTTCTCAAGGTCGGTGGCCAGCTGAATGGTCCATTTACATTGGTGCAGCTCCGCACGATGATCGCAAGTGGGGCCGTTACAAGGCAATCGATACTTGTGGATGAGTACACAAAGCGGGAAGTAGAAGCGGGCGATATCGTCGCCTTGTTTGAAGATGCCGTTGATGTAATGAAGCACGAGGCTGCTGTAGAGGACGCAGCTGCGGTGATGGCCGCTCACGCATCTGTACCTGATCCTGCTTACGAGGCACTCCGAAATGCCGATATGCACACATCCAGCATGGCATATCCGCTAGCGATTAACTTCAAGCTGATTTCGTGGACACAGGACATCCGAATGACGGATGTGACGGGGCAAAGTGTAGGCTTTGTCCATCAAAAGGCACTCAAGCTCCGCGAGCAGATTGAAGTCTTCTCCGATGAATCCCGCGGTCGTCTGATGTACACCATTCAGGCTGATAACATCTTGGACTTTTCCGGCCGCTATCGTTTCCGAGGTGCAATGGGAACAGATTTCGGATGCATCCGTCGTCACGGACTCGTCTCACTCTGGAAGGCGCACTACACGATCGAGGATCCATCCGGACGAGAGTTGTTTACTATTCGTGAGTCTAATCCATGGACAAAAGTGTTTGATTCCCTGCTATCAGAAGTGCCTGTTCTTGGGATGTTTAGTGGGTACTTGTTTCATCCAGCGTATGACGTCGTGGATGCGATGGGCAATCATGTGATGCAGCTCGCAAAGCAGCCGAGTTTCTTCGAGCGTAGCTATTCGATTGCAAGTCTTCGGAGTGTCGCTCCTGACGATGAAGTTCGCATCCTATTGGGCTTGATGATGATGATTCTGCTCGAACGCAGCCGCGGCTAGGCGTGGCGACGGCGGATAAACGTGCATCCAAGTGCACCGAGTCCCAATAATGTCAGCGAAAGTGTCCCGGGCTCGGGTATCGACAAGGTACCTGGGCCTGTGGTGTATTTCAGGACAGCAGAGCCATCAAAGGATGCCTTAGTGTCCGGGTTGGGCACATAGTTCTGGTCGAGCTTGAAAGAAAACACCTTCGATTCATCTTTTGCAACAGTTCCATCGAATCGAATCCCAGTGAGCAGGTTTTCGCCTGACTTTTCAACATAGGAGATGTTCGACGCGCCATTGATCGAACCGGCTACGATTGAGTCATAGACTGGTCTATCAACCCCAAGGATCCAGAAATTGAGGTCCTGGTATTCTCTGGCATACACTTTATAGACCCAAAGAAAGCTGCCATCTGTTTGCTGTTCACCGGCAGCAATATTCAGAACCGACTGAGCACTTAATGGCAAAGCCGTCACTGACAGTAGTGCTGTGACGATGGTGGCGGAGACAAATGGCTTGAACACGGCTATGCAACTCCAAATTCTTCGAGCATTTGTTGGATTTCAAGGACTGCATCCCGGAAAACGGACACAACCCGGTCAATCTGCTCATCAGTAATGATCAGCGGAGGTTCAAAACGCATCACTTCAGGGTTATTCAGCGTGTAAGCGGCAACAACACCGCCCTTCACCAGGCTACCGATCACCAACTTTCCAACATCGGCATCTGCAAATTCCACGCCAATCATCAGGCCACGTCCCCGTACATCGACAAGAATTCCCGGGAAGTCCGCTTTGACTCCGGTCAATCCAGACATAAGGCGCTCTCCTGCGACTTCTGCCCGTGCTACCAACCCATCCCGTTGGATGATTTCTAGTGTCTTCAACGCCGCCGTACACGCTGCCTGGTTTCCTCCAAACGTACTGGTATGGAGGTACGGATTAACCGTGAAAACTTTGTCCCAGACGGCTTTTGTGCCGACGATGGCACCGATTGGCATCACGCCGCCGCCCAGCGCTTTCGCAAGCGTCAGGAGGTCTGGTGTTACACCAGAATGCTCACAGGCAAAGAGACGCCCGGTCCGGCCAAGACCTGTCTGAACTTCATCTAGAATCAACAGTGCGCCATGCTGGTCACACAGCTTGCGGACAGCTTGGATATAGCCATCCGGTGCAACAAAAATTCCGTTTTCACCCTGAATCGGCTCCAGAATGACTGCGGCGATTGAGTCATCAATGGTTGCTTCAAGCGCTGCGATGTCGCCGAAGGGGACAAAGTGAAACGTTTCCAGAAGGGGACGGAAGGGATCTTTGTATTTGTCCCGTCCGGATGCGCTGAGCGCTCCAAGGGTCTTCCCGTGGTACGAGCCATGCGTACTGATAAACGCAGGCCTTCCTGTCGCCATCCGGGCAAACTTCAGTGCACCTTCAACGGCTTCCGCGCCGGAGTTACAGAAAAAGGAATATTGAAGATCCCCCGGCGTCAGCAGCGCAAGCTGCTCTGCAAGGTCAGCCAGAGGTTTGTTCAGAAACGTCTTGGATGACAGGGGAAGCTGTCGCAGCTGTGCATATACAGCATCGACAATCTCTTCATTTGCATGGCCGAGTGAAAAAACTCCGTAGCCTCCGAGGCAGTCAATGTAGTCATTTCCTTCGATATCGGAGATGATGGCACCGCTTCCGGAATGTTCGACGCGGTCGAAACCTGCAAGGCGTAGGAGGTTTAGCGCGGTTGGGTTGACATAATCCTGATACTTACGGGCAACATCGGCAGTGATGGCATCGGGTGTTGTATCCATGGAAAAAGTGTACCACCGGAGCGCCGCGGGGCTGTGTGGTAGGTTGTGTCATGCGACCGACAATCCGCGTTATAGCCGTTGGTAAGTTAAAGGAATCCTTCTTCAAGGATGCCTGTTCTGATTACGCAACCCGGCTTTCGAACATGGTTTCTAAGCTCGAGATCATTGAGGTTGCGGATGAACCGACACCCGATGGTGCATCGCCGGCTGATGAGGCCTCGATTCGCCAGCGCGAAGCCGTCCGAATTCTTGCTAAAGTCGGAGACCGCGACTACGTCATTGCCTGTGACTTAGCGGGAAAGCAGCTGGACAGTCCAGCATTTGCCCAACAACTTATGGATGCGGCTACGTTCCATAGTGCAAGCACGTTCACAATCGTGATCGGGGGCTCGCTTGGTATTGATAGCTCCATTATCGACAGAAGCAATTTTCGCTGGTGCTTCGGTAAGCTCACACTTCCTCACCAGCTTGCAAGAGTAATCGCTCTGGAGCAGACCTACCGAGCATTCAAAATTCTTCGCGGAGAGCCTTACCACAAGTAGTGGCTAGTCATTTCGAGCCCGACTGACTGCCGCATGGAGGCGACGCCGGACTGCGGTCACCTTCGCAGGCGGCTTTCCGTGCACTCCGTTCGTCAGCAGAACAACAAAGAGATCATTCGCTGGATCCAGCCAAATGCTGGTACCTGTAAAGCCGGTATGGCCATAGCTGCCAACCGTGAGCTCACCACGGACGTTATAGTCGCTTGAGATATCAACGCCAAAGCCGCGTTCTTCACCAACAAATGGGCTCTGCGGCGATGTCATCCGTGCAACCGTTCCCCGTCGCATAATCCGAACACCATCGACCATCCCACCGCCAAGCATCATCCTGCACCATTTGCTTACATCCTGGATGGTACTGAACAACCCTGCATGCCCTGCGACACCGCCCATGGACAGTGCCGTCGGGTCATGGACGTAGCCCTGATTTTCCGGCCGATTGATGTCAGCGGCCGTGCTCGCACAGCGGCTATGCTTGGCAACGGGCGGATTAAAACCCGTGTCGTTCAATCCAAGTGGAATGAAAATGTTTTCACTACAGAACCGGTCCAGTGTCTGTCCAGTGACCGCTGTCACGACTGCACCCAGTGTAATGAAGGAAAAGTCGGAATAGAGAAAGCGGGTGCCCAGTGGGTACATCACTTTTGAGCGCGCGATGTCATCGGTAATCTGGTTTAGCGTGACTTTCTTACCACGGTAGTTTCCGCCGGCTGGGAAGCCTGCGCAGTGGGTGAGTAAGTGGCGGATGGTAGTGTTTCCCCGGTCGGCGAAACTGGGAATCTTTGCTTGCTGAGCGAACACTGGCAGCACCTTTGCCACAAGTGTCGCC
>JACCDI011448311.1_pt1 | contig 16259 bp, 30 predicted proteins | sample 7442791 | NCBI WGS metagenome assembly JACCDI01 (sample SAMN15323434, study PRJNA562643) | freshwater metagenome | isolation source: river surface water | place: USA:Blue River Watershed | collected 2017-08-15 | reverse complement strand
TATAAGCACTATATTCAACAACAATTTTATAAGAAACATTAAGATTACCATATACCGCATAAAACACTAATGATTCATAACCAAAATCACTTGATTTTATTATATGTTTGTTATAATTAGTATATATACCTTTATGTTCTTTGTGTTCTTTGAATATCATATTTTTTCAGCAATCAATGGTGATATATCTTTTATATTCAATTTGATATGTGGTGTGCCGATAAGGGTGTTGTTGCCAGTAAAATTATCATATACTGTAATACCTTTACGTAGATATTCTCTACTATATTCTATACTATTAGTATTATCATGTATAGTATATTCTGGTGATATATCTGGTAATGATTCGAAATACTCTTCTAATTCATCTTGGTAATCTGATATATCATTCGGATTATAAATTATGGTTGATACCATAATAATATTATTATCGGTATCAACCATAAATTTGTTTATATCTAACATTTTAAATCAATTTACACGCTTCAACGAAAGCATTGTTATAAGCAGTATATTTGTTTAGATACAAAGGAAATTCTAATGCATCAATCAAAGCTTTACCAGTTGATTTCTGCTCTACATAAAACACATATTTCTCGTGTGTTCTTATATAGTTCACTTTGATTTCAATATCATGGTTATTTTCAAACCAATCTTGAACAATCGTATAATTTGGTGCTAAAACAATTGTCCCTTTCCCATGAGATACTTTTTCGTAATAATCTTTTGATAATGTTACCAAAACACCATCTTCATAGATTGATAAGGATTTACCATTGAATCCTTTCTCTTTTAATTTTGAAGCTACTTCAAAATCAACGATATGATATTCTTGATTATTCATATAATTATTGTTTGATATATCCTAATTGTTTTGCTTCTGACTGTGTGATAGTAAATGAATGGTTATCATCAAATTCACCAAATTCATTTATAGCATAATGGTTACCACCTGTCACATCACAATATCTTGACCAGCCACAATTATACTTTATCCAAGCATAATATATTCTGAAAGTTGGTTCTTCCTCTACTTTATTACGCTGACTTTCTAAATCTCTCACATATTCATCAAAAGCATTATCTATATCATCTGCTATATGACTATCTATTTGTGAATCAAACACACCTGCTTTATAAGCATGTTTCAAATCTTCTATACTATACATTTTCTCACTTTCCATAAATTGGTAGTTTAATAGTGCATAAATTATGAAATGGATATTCTCTTTTTATTGTTTTTTTCATCCTATCATATTTGAAAATATAATGTGAGATAGTTAGTAAACCAACACATAATACAATGAAATATTTTATCATGCGACAAAGTTACGAATAATAATTGATATATCAAAATTTATATATAAATTATGGTTATATTATTACTTATTATTTCATTGATATTAATTGTATGTGCTGCTATATCAGACAGCATAGTTGATACTTGTATGCACCATTACGAAAAATCTATATTTTCAGATAAAAAATATGATAGAAATTGGTGGGATGCTAGTATATCATGGAAAAATAAGTATGTGGATTATGATAAATATGGCACATCATTTCCAGTTATTTGGTTTAAATTTAAAAAAGGTAAGAAGATATATCCAATAAAAAAGCCAGTTCAATTAACGGATGCTTTTCATTTTTTCAAAATGTTTAGAATAATTTTTGATTATGCCGGTTGTATATTATTAGGGTGTGTAATACCTATGATATGTAGTAGATATGAAATAATATTATACTTATCAACATTATTAAGTGCTGGTGTTTTAAGAAATATGACATTCACATTATTTTACCACAAAATATTCATAAAAAAAGAGGATATTTAATCCTCTTTTAATTCTTCTAAATGTTGTTTTAATTCATCTAAGGTGATACGTGTATTTCGACCAAAATCTACAAGTATCATCAATTTACCATCTTCAACAGTAATATTATCATATATCCATGTAGTACTATTAAATTCTGTATAATATCCATTATCAACATCTTCTAAATCTCTTTTACCTGGCAAATCATCATATATCTCGTAAAACTCATCTATTTCATCTCTTACGCTTTCATATTCTTCGTACATATTATACAAAGTGTCATATTTCGTGTCACTAGAATATATCTTTTCGAATGATTTTATATTACAGAATATAGCATTATCAAAATCTCTAAAATGTTGATTCACATAATCCATACCAAGTACTTTATATATCACAAAATAAGAATACATTTCATCAACTTCATAATGATGTAAAATCACTGGTAAATATTCGTTTTTAAAATCATTTTCATCACCGGACCATTCAAAATATGTTTCTATTTTTGTAAGAAACTTCATATATACTGAAACTCTATCATTATCTTCTAAATCAGTGTACACACGCAAAAGTTTACCTAATATATCATCATTAGCTGCTGCTGTTTCATCATATAAATCATTAAACAATGTTACCGAAGCTGCTTCTTCTGTGTAAACATCATAGAAATTATTTAATGATATATCATTCATTCTATTATATTCACGCATATCTTTTGAAATTCTTGTTGATTGACCGTCATTATACAACTCGCAATGCAAATCAAATATACCTGTTTCACAAAGATAATTAAATTCTGAATCAATAACATTCAAACTCATTTCTCTGAAATTTTCATATTCAGTGCCATATACACTAGCGTCAGAAAATAAAATATATTCGTTACTATCATTTTCATTGATATATGGTTTATATAACAATCTTGCATTCGGTTTTGTTATATTATAATCACCATATTCTGTTTGGTAACAAACAACACTACCATTTTTTATATCAGCATATACGTAGTGTTCATTATCACCACCAATCCTCATACATGACTGCTGTTCCCATGGTCTGTTTGTTGACATTGCCAATAAATCAATAGGATGGATACTAAAAACCATCATGTATTTTTTATCATCTTTATCAACTTCTTTCACTGAAACTGGTTTATTGAAAACAGACTTGTTATTGCGTTGATTATATTTATTCAACAAATCTATTTTCTTATATACATCTCTGATATTTTTTCTGCTTAAAACACTGGTAATACTAGTTATATTTTTGATGCCTTCTGGGTCTTTTGAACATTTATTGTTATCAAAATCTATATACACAAAGCCATTCTCTTTTAAACATTTAGTGACAATATCTTTAAGTATTTTTATATCAGTATAAATAACAGTATCAGAATTATCAATCTTATCTAAGTCTGATATATCATTCATATTTAAAATGATTTCTTTTGCATCACGAATAATTTGTCTTTTGTCTAGTTCTGTACCACCCATATCAAAATATATACGGTTTCTACCTTTAAAAACAAAATCCCATATCGATGTTTTATTTTTAGTTTTTTGTATAAATTCTTTTACTGTTCTTGAATGAGTGTCAGCACGTTTAATATCAGAATCTGTTATACGTGATTCGTTTTGACTAAAAAAGTCACTAGATTTCATTAAATGTTTCATAAAGTATATATAAAACAAATAAAATTAGTTTTATAATTAATATATAGATTATGAAACATATTAAAAATTTTAAAGATTTTTTAAAAGAAGCTATTAATAATCACAATGTGTATTATCATGGTTCACAATATTATTTTGATAATTTTTGTAATGATAAAAAAGATATAAGTATAAAAACTGGTGGTAATGAATATAGTTACGGAACATATTTAACACATGATGAAAATATAGCGACCCACTATGCTAAAAACACGCATTATTTATACACTGTTAAATTAAAACATAAATTAAATTTTTTATCAGATGCAAAAAAAGTAAGTAAAAATAATTTAGAAAAAATAAGAAACGTGTTTATTAATAATGATTTTGAAGATAATAAAGGAAATAAAATGAGTAATGAACATAAATTATTTATTATTAATAATATTATAAAAGATTCTAAAAATGGATTAGATTTATATAACAAAATTCTAAGAATTTTTCCAATCACTGACAAAGAATTATCAGAAATGTTAGATGATAATGGTATAAATGGATTAATAGGCAATGAACAAAAAGAAATTATAATATACAATCCATTAAACATAGAAATAATATCAATAGAAAAATTATCATAACATATAAAAAAAGGACACGATTAAAAAACCGTGTCCTTTTCACATAAATATGAATTATTGTTAATTAGTATTCAAAATTCTCAATAACGATAGATTTTACTTTACCGTTACTTGCTGAAATTGGAACATCAACTGCATTCGATATAACCAAAACTTTTCCTTTATATCCAGTGAAGTCAAGACTATCACAGTAACCATCGGTAAGAACCATTAAGCCATATTGTGGGAAATGTTGTTTCATATAATCAATACCTGGTTGTAATACTGTACCACCACCACCTTTGATACGAACTTTTTGAAGTTCTTTCATCGATTTGATTTTTTCAACAGCATGTACTTCTGTATCACATTGAATCAAATTGATTGCTATATCATTACGGAAACAATATTCAAGTGCTTTTGTTTCGTAACCATTCATAGAACCAGATGTATCTAGCATAACATTGATTACACTACCATATTTCAATTTACCTTTGATACCTTCAATACCACGTCTTGGTAAACGTTTAATAGTTTTATCTTTGATAGTACCTTTGATTTGTGAAATACCACGTTTGATTTCTTTGGTATAATCCTTTTTCTTTTTCTGTAAATCATTCAGAATAGATTCCATATCACCACGAACAAATCCACGCTGTCTAAGACGTTCTTTCAAGTCTTTAACCATCTGCTCTCTAAGTTCTTCTGGTATTTCGTCTTGCATATGTGAATCAAAAAATTCACCACCATTGGCATCGTTCTCCATTTTATCAAACATACCTTCAAGTGAATATGATTCAGCACCATTTTGACCGTTTTCACCATAACCATCTCTTGCTTCTTGATTACCACTTTCTGGTGATGAACCACCACCCATTCCACTCTGTGCAGAACCACCATTTTCAAACTCGTATGTTACACGTCTATTAAGTTCTTTTTTAATTTCCGTGTCTGTCACATTTGCAAATGGTTTGTATTGTGGTAAATGTGCTATATCGGTACGTAACACCGAAGGAACATCATCAATAGTATCGTTAATGATGATTTTTTTCGTATCACCTAAACCTTCAACTACTAACATTGATTGTGCATTTGTAATAGCAGTCAATTTAAATTGTTGCACATTTGGTATAGCCAAATTTTTACTAGTGCATAATTGTTGTAAAGTATGTGTATTCAGTTTATCTAATTCAGTGAAACGATAACCTTCATACAATAATTCCAATTCGGATTTCATACCTTCTGCTGGTGTGTTTTCAATTTCCTTTGTGCGTTTTTTACGCATTACAGGATTAAGCAATTCTTCATAATCAAGAACATAATCTAACATATCTTTTTTGATAACATTAGTCATTTCATGTTCAATAATTGCTAAACAATAAGCATAAGTATCACAATATTTATCAATATTTTCAATAATAGCATTTTTGAATAATTCTGCTCTTAATAACGATAAATCTTCATTCGTACCATTGTCTGGTTTCACAGAATCTGTGTGACCGAAAAGTTTAACATTTTTACCGTTTTGAAAACTTTGGATACAACGTCTAGTAAAGTTTCTGACATAGCTAGTGTATTCAGATGCACTTTGACTTGTTAAAGTGTTTTCGAAAGCATGACTTTGACCATGATAACCAGTAGTAACTATACCATTGCTTGGTTGGTTTTTATTTACGAATAATTCTTGGAATAATTTCTCGTCTTCTTTTTTCTTACGTTTTTTCTGAACCTCTTCTTTCTTGGTTTTGATAAAATGATATAACACCTCAAACACCCAAGGACCCTCATATTCTTTTGGTATAACTAATGCTGTGTTTTTACCATACTTATCTTTCGGTAAAGTGATAAAACTTGGGTCGATATATTTAATCAATAACTGATTAATAATCATATCTTGTGCAATATTTGCCAATTCATGGTCAAAATGACCATCCCTTGTACGTTTAGAGTGCTCTAAAAGTAAGTGGAATGTCTCATGCAGCATCAAGAAATTAACTGCAAGTTGCGATAACGAATCAATAAAATCTGGATTATAATAGTGATTCAAACCTTTTGTTGTAGCATTAACACCAGCTGTTTTAATACGCGGGTCATTACGTACTTCATGGAAGTTAACTGCTAAGTTAAATTCAGTATAATATGGCATGGATGCACCATTATACTTAGGTGAAAGACCCATGGTTTCTAACGTAAAAGAATACTTAGGGTGAAGTTTAGCTAATGAGTTCATTTAATAGTTTAATATTTATGTTTGACAAATGTAATACAAAAAATGATAATAAAAAATATTTACAAGAATATTTTTATGAATTTTTATTCTCACATATATTCATAATTTGAATAAAACAAAAAAAGATATATCATCACGATATATCTTTTTAATATTACGAAATAGTTTTAAGATATGCAAAATAATCTTTGATGGATATATCCTTTTTATGTTCAGACTTCTCAGTTCTTGAATTGATAGCAAAACTACAATTAATACCATCAATATACATTGAATGCGAACCTTCGTTACCAATGAAATATTCATTCCAGGCTTCTACTGTAAACATACGTTTCATATTCATTTGTTCTATACCTAAATTATCAAAAGCAATTAAATATTTACCTAAATAAATAGGAACTTTCATATACCACGACTTGATATTATTTTCAACAGTTGGTGAAAAATATGATTTACCCATACCATAATTTTTATATCCAAGTATCGTAAATTTAGGATTCTTAACATACTTAGCTATCTCATCCAAAATAGTGGGTTGGTGTACACCACATATAATATTAAACACTATATTATCCGTCTTTTCAGCAATTTTCTGGATATATGTGTAATTATTACTAGTTATGGATATACCTAGACCATAAATAAGTTTTTCTTCTACAATTTTTTCTAATACATGATAATATGTTTTCATATTGCCCTGGTTAGTAGTTAAATTTGCTATTAAACCCATAGCTTTTATTTCAGTCAACAAATCAACCAATCTACTATAAGAAAGGGTTTCCCCACCACCAAGTGCAATTTCTGTACCAGCTGGTAATTGTTTTAATGTTGATATCATAAAATCATAATCACCTTCTTTACCTTCAATAGTTGAAGATTCATGACAGAAATTACATCCAAGTGCACACCAATTAGAAATTTTTAAATCCACGGATGTTGGATATTCATAATTATATTCCCCAGTCTCGGAAATAAACTTTTTTGTGCCATCATTATATAAAATGATATCTACATCACCGTTACGGTATTGTGCTAAAATATTATTATCCATTATATGATGTTTCTATGTGTGAATCAGGTAAGAATAAAAATCTTTTCAATAAATCTTTATTTGAAAAGATAGATGTATAATCATTCCAATCAGAGATATATGAATCACCATCTTCTATGACTAATTCTGCACCTGTGTGTTCTCTGATTAATTCATGTAATGTATCATACATAGATTGTACTTTCTCATTTTTGATATTTTTAGTATATTCTATATAAGATACAACATAATTCAATTTATCCAATGGTGTTGTGTGGTCACCAACATCATCTAATTCATCCATAACATAAGCAGTGATGATATTATTGCCATCATTACTTGGTTCTATATATTGATAAGTTAGATTTTTATTATCTAAACATACCGATAAACTGTGACATGATGAAGAGTTAACTTCAAACATACCAACTCTCGTTTTTACTGTTTTTTCCATAATCATTATTAAATATTTTTTAATATTTCTGACATATATAAATTGCTTATTTTACCACCATCATTAAATAAAATATCCATTTCATTTTTGAAAGTGCATGATATATCATTTTGACGTGTAGTGTACATTCTGATACTATAATATTCGTGATAATCATAATTATCATAATCTTCACTTTCGTATGAAAAAGATATAGTTAATGTTTTTTCCGTGATACTAATTTCAAATTTATATTCACCGAAACTCATTTCATATTCATATCGCATACCATTTTTATCAAACACATAATTTGATAAATAACATTTATAATCACTATGGTTATGTACTAGATTCAACAATATATTTAATTCATTGAATGATGATATATCAGCCAACACATTAAAATAATCGTTATCATTATAGTTATTTAAGACTGAAAGTAATTCTTTGTGTATTGCTATACAGTCGTCTTTTGATAAATCTTTTCCTTTCATATATATTATATCCACAAATATTAAAAAAGTTTTAAAACAAAACAACTATTTTCGGATATATAATATATGGAATTAAAATACTTTGAAACTTACATTAAACAAGTCACCAGAAATATATTTTTGACTACCGAAGGATATAAAATATATAGCGAGAACTCTAATTTTGCTGTGGATGGTGATAAGATATTAGCTAAATATAATATCAATAACAATAAATATTATGTACATAAAATATTAGAGAAATCAAATGATATAAAATATGGTGTTGTTTTTTATAACAAAAAGAAAAAATCATATTGTATCAGACCTTTCTCGGAATACACTACTTATTATTTAGATACTACCGAACATATTAGTAATGGTACTATATTGGAATTTACATATAGTCATTATGATAAGAAAAGAAAAGTTTTTGTTGCTGATATTATAACAGAATTTGATAAGAATACTGATGCTACATCTTTTAAATTGATGCCTTATAAAAAAGAATTTAATGAGAAAGTAATAAATGAGGTATCTAATCTAAGTTACACACAAGATAAAAATAGAGTAGATTTAACATCAGATAATTTTATATCTTTCGAAAATATAACAAATGCGTATTCTTTTGAATCTACAAGTTATGGATATAGATTGAAAATTACCATACCCGATATATCACTTATCAAAGCAAGTACTTATACTAATAATGATGCTTACCAAAGAGGATTCGGTGTTGTTTTAGATAAAATGTATAATATCATACCAGATGCTTTATCAAATTATATAGTTGATAGTAATAATGTATTGTGTTTAATTATAAATATGAACCATCTTTATGAAACTATTAATTATTGTTTTGTTAAAGCAGTAATTGATATTAAAAAAAGATTTACTAATGATGTGTATTTAACTGAGATTGATAATAAATTTTCTAAATATTATGCTTTTTTAAATAATATGTGTATTGCTTGTAAAATAGATAAACAATTATTACCACAAAGATTGAATGATATAGCAAACACATTAGCTGGAAAATTCATTTCACAAAACAATATTCTATTTATTGGATATAATAAAGAAACAGATATGTTTGATACTACATCTATGTATGCGACCATTACCGACCCTTTATCATCTTATATTTCTATTATGAATAATAGAATTTTACACAATATTATAATGGATAAACAAATAGGTATAGCTGATATAGAAAATGATTGTGATATTATGAATGCTTTATATCGTAAATCAAAAGATACAGAGAACTGGTTTAAGAATAAAACTATTATAAATAAACTTAAAAATGTTTCTGTTATGAAAGGCATTGTTACAAAAAATGATTCGGTAGGTTCTATCATTTCTATAAGTGATGATATATCAGGAATTATTTTCAAAAATATCAAAGTCGGTAAATATATCAATGTTTGTTTAGATATTGAAAATTCATTAGATAAAATTGTATTTAAAATTGTATGAAAGATTTAAGAACACCAGAAGAAATTGATTTAGATGAAAAGAATATTAATTTAGAATCATCAACATTATTCTTTTCAAAACTATATGATTTATTATTAGTGATAATGAAATATATACATTTTTTATTTATGTATAAATATCATATATTATTTCTTTTTTTTATCACGGCTATGATATTCCCAGAAACTATTGGATATTATATCTCCTTTGTTATCAATAGTTTCATAAAAGGTTATAAAAATTTTAAATGAATATACTAAGTTTATTTGACGGTATGAGTTGTGGACAAATAGCACTCAACCGTCTTGGTATTAAATATACCAATTATTTTGCATCCGAAATAGATACACATGCTATAAAAGTCACCAAACATAATTATCCTGACACTAAACATTTAGGTAGTGTGATAGATGTTGATGGTTATTCGTTACCACAAATTGATATTCTTTTCGGTGGAAGTCCTTGCACTAGTTTCTCTTTTGCTGGTAAGCGAAATGGAATGACTACTAAGGATAATATTAAAATACTTACATTAGAACAATACCTTGAATTAAAAGAAAATGGTTTTGAATTTGAAGGACAATCCTATTTATTCTGGGAATATGTAAGGTTATTGAAAGAAACAAAACCTAAATATTTTCTTTTAGAAAATGTTGTGATGGCAAAAGAATGGGAAAATATCATTACCAATGTATTAGGTGTTAAACCAATTTTCATCAATAGTAGTTTACTAAGTGCACAGAATCGTCCCAGATTATACTGGACAAACATACCAGATATATCAATTCCAGAAGATAAAAATATTTTATTAGAATCAGTTTTAGAAAACTTTGATTTTCCAAACGAACCATATATCGAAAATTATAGAAGTAACCAAGCTATAAATTATCGTAATAAAAAATTTAGTACTTTACGAGCAAAAGCTGGTAGTAGAACAAGAGGTATAGGTATTTGTGATGATAACGGATACTGGCGTAAATTATTACCTATTGAGTGCGAAAGATTACAAACAGTACCAGAGAATTACACTAATGTAGTATCAGATAATCAGAGATATACAATGTTGGGTAATGGTTGGACAGTTGATGTGATATCACATATTTTTTCTTTTATAGTTTGATATATCAATATTTATATTTATATTTGTTCAAAATATAAAAAATTATGGATATTCTATCAAAAATCGTTAAATACGCTTATCAAGAATTAGAAACTTTGGATAAAGAATCTAATGAGTACAAAACATCAAAAAGAATTGTTGATGGTATTAATGTGTTCAATAAAACACATCGTATTAACGAAAATATTTCAAATTTAAAAGAGAAAGCAAGTAATATCATATCTGACCTTTTCTCTAAATCATCTGTACCACAAGTTAAAGAATCTATCCTGGTTAAAACTGAAACAAGTGGATATATCACTTTAACTAATGTGTATTTACCATCATTAAGCATTAATGGTACTACGGTTAATTTCGATAAAGAAACAAACATCTTAACTATTCATGCTACTAGTTTGGATGAAAATATTATAGAACTATATAATATTGATAAAACTGGTATTATTAAAATAGATATACCATATTTATCAGATAATACAAATAAACCATTTGATAGTGTTTATGCTATAACAGACGGTGTTTTACAAGTAAAAGTTTTTTATAATGCACCATCTATCGTAGATACTATGAGTAGTTTAGCATCAAAAGCATCTAGTAAATTAAAATCATTATTTAATTAAAAGTGGGTGTAAACCCACTTTTACATGGTTATGATATATCTCGGTGAAAAATGTTCTAATCTATATATCACGCATTATTTTTATAATAGCGAAACCAATTATATTTATGTGATATATGACTTAAACAGTGTTCCTGTATATGGTAGCAAGTGGTATCATTGTTGTGGTAGCGATGTTGAACCATTATTATTAGAAGAATATGTATATCCGTTTAATGAATGGCGTTTGAATAACAAACTTAAAAATACATCAATATCTAATTATGATGGTGGTTTTGATATATATTACCAACTAGACAAAATTATTGATGAAATTATATTTGATAATATATGATATATCTCGGTACAAAAGAAACTAATCCTTATAAATCAAAATATTTTTATAATATTCAAACCAATTATATTTATATTATTTATAGTTCAGATAATATACATGGTAATAAATGGCAACATATAGTTGGTAGCGATATAGAAGAATTATCAACAGAAGATTATGAATATCCATTTAACGAATTGTTTTTGGCTAACAAACTTGAAAATGATTTAATACCTAGTGATGATGGTGTTGATATATATTACCGACTAGAAAAAATTATTGATAAAATTATATTTGATGATATATCTTGGTAAACGAATAGAAAGTGATTCTGGTGTAATATTATTTTTCTATAATCATGATAATAAATATATTTATAAGATACCATTATCACCATACACACAATATAAATGGCATCATAGTATAGGTAGTCATGTAGAAAACTTATCAACAGAAGAATATAAAATACCATTTGAAAATCTTATAAATGGTAATAACAATGGTATTATTATACCATCCAGAACAGAAGATGATATATATTACACACTACAAAATATTATTGAAAAATTGATATTTGAAAAAATATGATATATCTTTGTAGCACTAATAATGATTCTTTCGATTATTTCTATGAATCAACAACAAATTATATTTACAGCATTGAACCACAATACTATACTTCGTGTATTAGTCAATCTGCTTCTAAATGGTATCATAGTATCAATAGTGATGTGGAAGGATTAACTGAAATTGATGATTTATTAGATTTTATTATAGATGAAAAAAATATAGTGGTAAATGATGGGAAAAATTTTTGTGACCCTAATATATACTATACACTCCAAAACATTATTGAAAAATTGATATTTGAAAAAATATGATATATCTTTTCAGTTATGATTATTTAGAAATGCATTATTTTTATAATAATGGTATGATATATACAACGGATTATAAAGGTGTTATTTTCTATTGGCAATGGTCAGATGAAATATTACATAATGATATAAATCCACCAATAACACATCTGGATTTTGATAAATCAATATTACCACCATGCCCAAAAAAATTAATATACGAGCCATATCCACATAGTGATGAATCGATGGTATCTTTTTATAATACATTATATAAACATATGCTAATTAAAGCTTTAAATTCAATATAAATTATGAGAATTGGAAAGGTAAGAACCAATGAAGAAATGTTAGATACTTTAAATGAACAAGTATTCGAACATTTAAATTACAAACTAAAAGAATATAAAGAACAAAGCAAGAAATGTACTTCTCTTTATGAGATGGAATACAATAAAGTTAATTTTAACATTGCTGCTACTGAAAAAGTATTGGAATATTTCAATAAGATGTTAAAAAAGTTTGCTAATGGTGTGGTAATAGAAACAATACCATTACCTAACGGTGAACATATTAGTAGAGAGGAACTTAATGAACATGTTTATAACGAAATTGACAGACAAATTTATTCTTTTACGCTTCAAGAAATTCATGGCACACTATTAGATATAGATTTGGAAATAATACGTTTGAAATTATTTCATCTATATAAATTAAAAAATGGATTTTGATGTTGATATATCTAGCTACTACAAAAGGAAATAGTTTCACATATCATTATTTCTATAAAAAGAATTGGATATTTCAAGTTGAAATATACAACAATGATGAAAAATATTATTATCGTTGGCAACATATAGTTGATTGTGAAATAGAAGAATGTAATGGATTCCATTATGTGTTACCAGAAACGTTGAATATTATTGATACTCCTAATAATATTCATGTTGATATATCATTTTATTATTTACTAGATGATATTATAACAAACAAAATTTTAGAAAGCATATAAAATGATATATCTAGCTACTAGAAAAATAAATAGTGCAACATATCATTATTTCTATAAAAAGAAATGGATATATCAAGTTGACCTACACAAAGATTGCGAAGATTATACAGGGTATTGTCGTTGGCAACATATAAATGATGATAACGAAGAAATAGAAGCGTTTAATTTCTTCCGTTATACGCTTCCAAAAATGTTGAATATTATTAATATTCCTAATGATAGTGATATTTATTATCCACTAGATGATATTATAACAAACAAAATTTTAGAAAGCATATAAATGATATATCTAGCTACTACTTTAATAAAACAACCAGACGGATATTTACATTTCTTTTATCAAGAAGGAATGATATATCGTGTAGAATTACATATATACCGCAACGAAAAATATTATATGTGCTGGAAACATGAAATTATTAGCGATAATTATGATTGTGAACTATTTGATTATATATTACCAGAAACATTGAATATTATTGGTGAAGAAAATGACGGTGATGAAGATACTGATATTCATGATGAAGAAATAAAATTTTATTATGAACTAGATGGTATTATTATAGATAAAATAATAAATACTTTATGATAATCTATCTATTTTCGGAAAATAGCATAGATTTATTTTATGATATATCAAATGATAAAATTTATGCTCTGTTTAATAATAAAATGACATGTCATGAATTATATTTCTTCCATGACACCAATACAAATAGTTCTTATTTACGTAGTAAATATCAAGATGAATATAAACAGATATATCCGAAACTACCAAAAATACATAATAAAATCAGAGATGAAATAAATTTGATTAATATAGAAAAATACAAATTCTTATACATATTAAACAATATATGATATATCTATTTACTAATGATTATATGTATATCCATTATTTTTATGATGATGGATATATCATGGTATATAATGAACAATACGATATCTATAAAAAATGGAAGTTTGATTTATCAGATGATGGTACGACAAAAGATATTGCTAAATTTGATATAAGCACTTCGTTACCAAAAAAATTGATATTGGAAACTGTTGGTGATAATACATTCAGAGATATACTCACAAAACATATTGATAAAAATATATTCAATAAATTGTTATAATTATGATATACCTATTTTCAGCACAAAGAAACGAACACACATGGCATTATCTATATACGAAAGAAATGAACTACATGTTTCTTTTTTCGGATACGGATAAAAATAATCCATTAAGTGTGAAATGTTGGACACATCGCAATAATATGACAACTGAAACTAATTGGAATCCTTTGTGGTTAGATTTCATACCATCTATATTAAACATCGTTGATGTATTTCAAATGAATACTGATGAATTACATCAACGAATAGATGATACTATAACATTAAGAATATTAGAAAGTATATGACATATCTATTCACTTATATAAATTCATCAAACCAACATATGCATTATTTATATACACCTGGATATATTTTATGCCATAATAGCAAAGGTAATGATTATTTCAAATGGTCATGGAATAGTGATATATCATGTATGGGACCATCAAATCCTGTTGTAGATATTAAAAAGTTTGATATTATATTACCAGAAACATTGATATATGTTGATGGTGAAATTATGGATGATGACGAATTATTTTTCCGTGCTATTCAAGTAAATATAGAAAAAAACATATTTGATAAATTATGATATATCTTTTCACTGATTATAATGATAGCGAGTATATTCATTTCTTCTATAAGAATGAATATATTTATTCACATAATACAACAGATAATACTTATATAAAATATTTATGGATTGATAATAAGGAAATTTTCGATGATGAAGATGATAACCCTGTCATTGCCATAAAAAAATTCAAATATAATTTACCAACCATTTTGAATACTATTCATGATAATGATTTTAATCTACATGAAGTATTATCAAATATAATAAATAATATAATATTTGGTAAATTATGTTGATATATCTTTTCAGTGAATATCCAAATAAATATAATATAGAATACACACATTTCTTCTATAAGGATAATTATATTTATTTACATGATATAAGAGATGATATTTATGTAAAATATTTATGGATTGATAATGAGGAAAATTTCAATGATAATAATTATAATCCTATCATCGACATAAAAAAATTTAAATATAAATTACCAACCATTTTGAATACTATTCAAAATGATTCTAATCTTTATAAAAGATTATCAAATTCAATAGATAGTATAATATTCGGAAAATTATGTTGATATATCTATTTTCAGCACAAAATAGCAGTGAGATATGGCACTATTACTACACAGAAAAACACCGATATATGATAGTGTATAATAAACATACTATGAATGCTGTTAGATACCACCGATGGATGCATGAAGAAAATGATATTCATGACATCCGTGCAATTGAACACTCTGTTCCTGATATATTAGAAATAATTAATATATCAGAAATACACCTACTTGATAAATTCATAGAAAATTTTGTTTTATCAAAAATACTTGGTAGTATCTGAAATATTTTGTAACTTTGTTTATGAAAAAAATTAAATGGTTCAATAATCTACCTGTTTCAGATAAAAAGAAAT
>JACCDI010560970.1_pt1 | contig 16264 bp, 17 predicted proteins | sample 7442791 | NCBI WGS metagenome assembly JACCDI01 (sample SAMN15323434, study PRJNA562643) | freshwater metagenome | isolation source: river surface water | place: USA:Blue River Watershed | collected 2017-08-15 | reverse complement strand
CTAGGCATTGATGACCTCTCAAAGTCCCCCACTGTCATGCCCATCTTTGACTTTAGGACAGACCACAATTCAAACAGATTTTGATATTTTTATAACAAGTGATATTTGCAGGAGTAATAATGCCCAGATAGACATCACAATTGCTAATTTTTCCACTATGAGAATATTGCCAACCAAGTAGTGGAGTTCACAAGGTTTAAGAATATGTTGAAGCAGGCATGGCTGGTGGAGGGTGAATTCAGGCCACCAATAAGAAAAAATGGGGATGAGGTTGATTTCTATTTTTCTTACAATATTCTGCATCTAGCATATTGAGATGAATTGTTAAATTTAATTTTTCAGTTGACACTTGACAAAAACATTGCAAAACTTATTGATGCAGTGGAGTTTGGACTTGGGTGGTTAGGCAGTGAAACAACAGTAAAGCAAATGTCTTTCCTGAATATCCTTGTACTATTCAGGATTGTCCCTTTGGCAATTGTTTCACTGTAAACTGCACCTTGCACATGAGTGATGGGGGAAAGAAATATGCAACAAATAGTCTGGAGCACTTTCAAAAAAGTGAATGAAATTGATCAAGACAGAAAGTTGATGGAATGTATTGTCTTTGACAGTACATCAAACGTCCAGACTGCTGATGCAATATTGTGTACTACTTAACCTCAAGAAATGTGTTTTCATGTAGATGAACACATTTGATCCTTATTTTTCAGTGACCTCTTCAAACTCAAACCCGTAGAGGGTATTTAATTATTATTATCATTTTTTATTTTGCTCTGTTTTTCAGACATATTTGCAGTTGCTTCTTGTCATGTGCTGCGAGCTAAATAATGTTTTTAGATCTGGCGTCATCCATGGAATTCATGTAAAATTTATTGCTCAAACCACAGTGTTTAATAATGGAAAAATTTGTTTTACTCTGAGGTGCAGGAATCAAATTTGCTACCTGGTTATTTGCTATGCACAGAATGCTAAGGCAGAAGCAAGCATTGAAGGCCTCAATTCACAATTCACAATTCACAATCCATTTTTTGTTCAAAAAATATTGTGTTGCTATCAAAGATATAGAGGATGAGGTTTTTGGAATGCAAGTTATTGTCTTCTTTATGCAGTGTTTCCTGCCCTAAAAGAATTGAGATACTGTGATTCCAACAAGCCTGCAATGGATTAATTCTATTTCTTGGTAAAGCAAGTGGATAAGGCATTGCTTGATTCTCAGAAGCTTCTTGATGACAAAGACATCTTTTGACCAATGAGGGGAGTCATTTTACCTGACTACAGGCAAGAGTTGGACGAAGTTTTTGGCGAAACAAATGCAGAAATGAATAATTAGTTATTAAGGTAAGAATGATGTAAGATTTCTTGACTTTTTACCTAAATCTCTCCAAAACCAATGCATTTATTTTCTTTCTCAGTGATGATGAAGATGATGAGTTCACTGTTGGAGATGCAGATTCCTTTTCCTGGTTCAAACAAAAAAGCAGATTGGAGCATGCATATGGAGTTTTTGCATGCGCTCACTCTCTCTCCAACCTGATATCCAAGCTTACTGAATTGAATGACTCAGTATTGACAATGATGACCTCAGGAAGTTGGTGGATGAGATGGTTGCAAGGATTTGTTATGCCTCATGCCCCCCAAATACGTGGCATACAAAAGCGTTGATGACATTATTGTTATTTTTGAAATGATTTTAAACACATCACTGACAGATCTGGTCCTTACAACTATTGACCAAAAAGTATGATAGTTAATTTTTACCAATAATAAGTGTGATAATTGTCTATCATACTATTCATAGTAAGTGTTACAGTTAACTATCACAAAGTGCATATAAATGTAAGTAGTAAGTAACCAGGCTTAGTGATTCCTCCAGTAAAAATTAAAGTAGTGTTACTACCATCTTTTAGCAATATTGTACCTTTACCTTTGTCCACATAAATGATTTGCCAGCATTTACCAGTACCTGTATTGTACAGGTTTACTACATGAACTTGCTCAAGTGCAACAAACACATAGAAATTGTACTGGACCTACCAGGGAATAACGTTTTTGTGCAAGTACTGACAATTCAATTCCCATTTTTCACTGTTGCGGTAAAAACTGCCAAAACCACGACCACTTCTTCCCATTTCAAGGGAAAGCAAGCATGCAATCCTATTCCAACACAACATAGTAAGACCACCATGCTTTGATTAGGTTCAAAAGCACCCAGTGGAGTGGATATAGCAAAAATAGTGCAATGGGACAATTTTTTAAATGATGAAATTTTAGTAAAAATGATACATAAATTAATTAGCTAACTTTAATCCAAAAATATTTTTCATCACCCCCTTGTAGCTTGTGTTACTTGGTTGATTGTTTTGTTGATTGAGTTATTAAAATGGTGAATTGAAAAATGGATCAATATTTCAGCATGAGCAGATGCTGTCACAATGTATTGTGATATCTGCATAAAGAAAACCCTCACAAAAGAGACCTTGTATGTGTTCTTCACCAGAAAAGGCAATGAGATAAAGGAAAAGTGGTCTGGAAGAGGTACATTAAAAGCTTGTTATGTTGTCTTGTTGCACAAAAAGATTTTGATTTTAAAAAGTAATCCAATGTTGAAGAGGGGTGTGTTGTCATTGATGGCTGAGGGAGGTTTTGATGATTGCCCATGCAGAAGAAACATATGTTGTCATCTACCTGGCATAGGTACTACCACACACCAATCAAAAGAAAATTTTATTTCCTGTACAACCAGCTCTACAATCATATCTCATGTCAAAACAGTTCCAAAGTTTGAGAGGAGTACAAAGAGAGAGTCTAATATGACCCTTAAAATGGGACATGGCAAGTGTAGTCTGACAGCACTAAAAAATACGCAAAATCTTGAATTTCAGTTATTGAATAACCAGATTATCCTGGTTCTATTCTGTTTTTTATCAGCTGCTGTCCATTTTATTTCTAAATTTAATACCAATCTACTATAAAACAAAACATCCTGCAAGAAACTGGTATGATAACAATGTTGTCCATCAAACATCAAACAAATCCTAAATCATGAAGAACTAGACAAGACACAATAAGTCACAACCACAACCCCAAAGCACTGAAATTGCCAATTGAATTCTCAATAACTGGAAACATGATGACAAGATTATGCATCTCAACAAGTACAAATTGCCATGACTTCACAAGTATCTGGTTTATCGAGTCATCCAAAATTGGGTGACTTTGTGGTCATAATTAAAAGGAATGGTCCATCTATTTCCAAGTTGTCAGAGGCATTTGCATTGGAGATATCAACCATATTTAATGTTGAGAGAAGGCTTCAACTATCATCTTTCATTTTACAAGAATCAAGAATCAGTCTTCTTCAAATCATCACCATGATTTTGCAAGTATCAGTAGCTATTGAGTCACCCCAAAATGGTGATTTTGTGATTTGTGATCATGCCATCAAGGAAACATCTATAGATTTTCAAGTCAGTAGAGGCATTTGTGGTGGAGCTATTGACCATCTTTGATGTTTGGGAGGATAAAGGCTTCAACTATCATCACCCATTATTGAGGCATCAGTCTTCTTCAAATCATACTTTGCAAGTATCCGGATCAATGGAATCATCCAATAGTTTGTGGCTTTATGATCACATTATCAAGGGAACATCCTTCAATTTTCAAGTTCTCAGAATTTTGGCAATGGAGCTATTGAACACATTTGGTGTTACTTTGCAAAATGATGAATTATAAATTAATTAGATTATTATTATTTTTATGAACAGCAATCTGGTGTTCAAGCACATGCACTAAGGTCACTTTCCATGTTCATATCTGCTGCAATCAAGGAGCAAATGAAGACACACCATCTCTTCCCAAAGGAAACCAGAATGGATCAACAATCAACAACTGAAAATAGTCAACAAACAAGTTCTATTCCTCAGAAAGGTACATCAACTCCCAATTTCTGTTATCTCTCAGTCACATCTATCCATTTCTATTTCATTTTCATCACAACACACATATCTTGCAGCTAATGCAAAAGTGTTTGATCAATTATGAGAATGTACATTATTTCCCTCTTTTATTGAGGTAGAGAATTAAAAGGAATCTTCTGTTCATTCCAATGCAGTGGTTCAGAATTCCAAAGATATTGACAATCCTAATTATGATGTAACTTTTGAAGTGCCTTATGTTAAGCACAAAGTTGATTGGGCAACTAATGGATACAAATAGCATAAATATCAAGATGGGAAACAGATTTACAAAAAATGCATTGGTAATTATGTAGTTTTTGAAACCTGTTCAAGAAAAAATTACATGAATAAAGATCCACTACAATCCTATTCTAGTTGAGAGATTCACTTCGACAGTAAACTTGTCTACATCTCTATCCATGAACTACCCCAATTGAGCACAGTATGTTGTGATAGAACACCATGATCATCACAGTCTTGCTAAACCACTTAAAATTTATACCTCTACAGGAGCAATAAAGGAATTTGAAAATATAGTCAGGATAACTCACAGAACGTTGAGATTGTGTGTTGGAACTGAAACTAGATAACCCTGTCAAAATTTAGACTCATCCTTTAGTAACATGAGTAGAATTCAGTATCACACAATTTGGATAAGGAATGAAAACCAAGTTCAATCTGATCTTAGTTTGATAGCATCAATTGATGCAGACAGTCCCTCCCCTGGTCACAAGTTCAAGTATCAAGGGTATTAGGGGCCATGTTGTTTTCCAAACATGAGGAATACAGAGTGTGATGTCCTAAAAAGTGCACGCAATACAAACATGTACCGTCATGGGTTTTCTGAAGGACAAGAGATATGGATTGGCAAATGACACAGTCACATTCACCTATTCCAAAGTCCTTGATTGCTACACAGCAATCATGGTTGGAATTCTCTTTTGCATTTGTTAAGTCTGACAAGCCCTACAGAGCTTGTTTCAGTGCATTATTCTAATATTATGAATTCCTTGATGTCATGGACTGAACAGCACTGGTCTGGAATGCTTTGTAATTTTCTAGAAGGTCAATGAGCTAGATTTGAGAAAGATTTGCGATCGGTATTCAATTTTGATTCAGTGGTTGCTATCAATATGGAGAAGTATTATAGTAATTGCCAAGTAAATTTTTGTCTGCTAGAAACATCATCATTGTTCTACTCCAGCAGAAGTCTGAATTTGATGCAGCAGTCCAAATTTTGTTAAGCCCTGACTATTCATTGGTCAAATTTCAAGATATGAGAAAAGTGTCCTTGTGAAAGAGAATTTCTGTTCTGCCAAGAATTGGTTGCATTTGTAATATGATCACAAAAGAGGATGTTTGATTTTCCCTGCATTAAAGGCATTTACATTCATGGATTGAAACAACACCAAATAAAAGAATTAAATGGAATCCAACTTTCTGTCCCAAAGAAAACTTTGTCTATGGGTGAATGCTTCACACACCTCATCAATTATAGTCAGGAGTTGATTACAATTTTCAGCATATGGAATTGGAATTTATGCAAAAAACTATTGATCTTGTACTAGAAAGCAATAAAAGGATGGAAAATCATCTGGCCATACATCACAGCTAGTTGGCAGGAAGTTGAGAGGTCATGGGTGCCCAAAAAGGTCACAAAATGTTACTCCATCAAAAAAGTGTGATTGTTGATCTCAAATGTGGAATAGTATGGTCTTATGGCTATGAAGGAATTGAGGTTACAATAGATATGTTTACATCACATACAATAATTTGAGATTGTGTCTATACATCTTATTTAGGAATATTGTCTCAACAAAGTGTTGAACCTCATTTCTGAAAGAAAATATGTCCAGCCTTCTCATAAGTGGATTATAAAGCATGTTGCTAGAACTAATCTTGAATGCAAGCCATGCAATCCTGTCCTGCAAAATCTGGCCACTACTAGGAATGCTAGATACATACACTTATAAAGTACTTCTGTTCAAATTCAGAATGTTTCAAAGCCTTGGTCCATTTATCAGTGGTGGATCACGTGGAGGTGAGGCTAATTCTGATGCATTCACCAAGAAGAAACACAATCAGAGAGCCTTGTGAGATATGATTGTCTCAATGACTAAAGATTGTACAATTGTTTTTGAACTTTTAAGTTTGTTGCAGTCAATCAGTTATGGAATATATGTAATCTGCTTCAGAAAATGTCATGCCAGGGCACTCATACCAAATGATGTGAGTCCAAAAATGAAACTGAATTCTGGCAATTATTGCTACCAATTCTGATATTTGATATTTCAAAAGATTACTAATTTTCTTGACTTCAACAATCACTGATGTGATTTGACCAACAATGAATAATTTCTTGTTTCCTATTTTACAATGATTCATGTTTTTGATTGGTGACTATTTATGGTGGAAAATGTCTGCACTTTGATTGAATGTGGTCAACCCCTCTACATCCATCATATAAGGTAATGTCCTAAGCCTCCCAGCCTCAGATTGCGATGTAACTTGGATTGGATTCTAATTAGAAGAGAAAATGTTAAAATAGATGTGATGATGAAATTGGTAATTGAATTGTGAACTAGATTATTCTATTAAAGAATGATCAGCAAGCAAATAAAATAATTTAAATTCGAAACAAGCTGTGTGATATGCCTATGACATTCTCCCTAAGATTTTGCAAATATGTGAGAAAAATAATTCCACCAAGGCTTGAGGACAGGTTTCCCTCAATTTAGGTTTGTTGTATGATGATATCGAGTTCATCCTCATATTCATCATCAAATAACATGAAATTGCAATCAAATTTAACCAAGCTGCTACAGTTACTCCTGGATTTGAGTGCAAAGGATTCTCCTGATTTTTGCTTTGACAAATTGGATGGTTTAGGTTTTGATTTCAATTTCAATTTGGATGTGCTGTCATCATCCTTTTTGGCCTGATTGGTACGTTTATTGTTGGGATTGTCTGGACAATTCCGCCAATCATGCTTTCCATCATGTTTACAACATGGTTGTGGGATATTCGGGATGATCTTCTTGGATGAAGATTTGTCGACAAACTTGCTCTCTTGTTTGGTTTGCTTTTGCTTGGACTTGTTGTCTTCATTTTGGGCGGCCACACACTTTGAAAATTTAATGATCATGTCTAGAGTAGTCATCTGAATCGTCGAAATCTTAGAGAATATACTTTGACTTGAAAGTACCGCCAATGTTCTTAGTGATGATTTTGCAATTGATCTGTTTCGCTGAAAGTGGGCTTGCTCTGTGTTCAAAATAGGTGAGTCTCTTATTGATGGTGAATACTTGTTCTACATATTTGGTTGGGTCCATCTTGTTTGGGCGTTTGATGTATTTGAGGTAGTCTATTTGATCTTTGAAGGCTCCCTTCATAAAAATGGCTTTGCTGACATCTTGAAGAAGATGTTACCATTTTCCTCGATTCATAGCTTCACCACAAACAGCTGTTGAATCTGTTGATGAGATGTTAAGTAACGTGTGTGTAAAGCCTGCTCAGCTTGGTAGCATTACTCATACCTTCACAGAATTGTTGAATAACATTCCAGAATGTAACTTGGTGATCTGAAGTAATAATTAAATTATGATGATAATGTTCACTTCACAAAACTCTCCAGGCAAGCAAGCCGTCTGGACATTCCCTGTGTTAACATTACTACATATTTGTTTGGGTCCCATAGTACATCTTCAAGGTGTATGAGCAGCCACGTGTAGGTATTGTGGCCGCTGGTTTTAGTATTTGCGTCAACACACCCCTGTGCGGAAATAACTGGCTTATTCTGTTGTTTTTGCTGATGTTTTTGTTTATCATGTTGATGCTTGATCTTGGGAGGCGTCTTGGTCTTGTATATCGGAACATCAATAGGTACGTTCATGAGTTTGATACAAAATTCATGGAATGTGCGTCCTTGCTTAGGTTTTGTTAAAACCTCTGCCCACATTTCTTTAGTTGGGCAATGTTTGAGGTTTGCTTTGTTTTGGTCGACTTTGTCTTTGATTTAGAAATAACGGACTTTGATATGTTTGGTACGCTTAGATGTGGATCGTCTTCCATTCAATTCTAACAGAAGTGCACTTTTATTATCCTGGTAGATGACGCTAGGTCTGTGTTGGTAACCCTGACATTCAAGGAAGTATTTAGTCCATAGTATGTGTGGTAGGGCGTCATCAACTGCTATTATTTCACTTTTGGTGGAACTTTTTCCATTTATCATTTGTTTACGCAACAATGTGACCACCATTCCTCGTCCCATCAACATGCTAGCTCCTGTATGGCTTTTACAGTCCCGATGCAAACCATGTGATGCATCGACCCACCAATTCACGATTGGTGTGTTGTCAGCTGTTGGCTTCATCCTTAACTTCATTATTCCGTTGAGGTATTTTAAAACTCTCTTGAGTTTGCCCCAATTGTCTTCATCGGGTTCCTTTACTCTTGTGGTTAGGAATGCTACTGCTGTTTGTATATCTCATCTTGCTCTTGGAGATAAGAACAGGAGTTGTGCAACGGTGTGGTGGAATAGCACCGCTTGATCAATTGGCAAAACTACCTTATCGCTGTTGTCACGTACCTAAAAAAGGTGATCTGCTGCTGGTGTGGTGGCTGTTGCTGTAATGGATTCTGGAAAATTGTTAATGATTGCCTTCGTATATTTTTCCAAAGTGACAGACAGCACTCCTGGAGTGGTATAGTCAAGGTCCATTCCTTGGTAATTGTGAATTTTTCCTCTGTGTACTGTCAGAGTTGTGTACTTTGTATCAAGCCACTTGATGAAAGCCAACACCACTTTTGTTTCCTTGTGTGTGATCTTTAGGTCATCTACGTGCCACAGCACCGTCAGTTGATTACCATTGACGATTTTGTTTGCCACGCATGGGTCATAGGGGTTGATCTCAAAACCATATTTGGTCAAGTCACTGACCAGTTTTCTGTAGAAGAGTAAGGTGCTTTTCAGTAGTCTGTACAAAGCCTTATGAAGTCAAACATAGAGCAATGGTTGGCCTTTATTATTTGTTGTGATATGTTCCCAATAAATGTGGGGCGCGACCAAGTCCATCAGTTCTGCTAATTTGCCTTCTAGCACCATGTGGACATTGTGATCATTTATAGCATGTAAATATGCCCCAGTAATGTCTACTGTTGCCACGTCTCTATCTTCTTTGGCGTCGATCACTCCTGTGATGAATACAGACTTGTTTGTGACTGTTAGTGATGCAGCTTCCTCTCTGCTGAACTCTTTGCATTGTTTGCGTCCATCAGCACATACTCTTCCTTTTACTCAGTTGTCTCATTTTTGTTTTATGAATGTAACGGTGGACAGTGCCTTGCTTTTTTGGTCTACTGTCAGTGTGCTTTCAGGTACTGGGATGAATACATCCATGTCGTGCAATTGTTTTAGTTCATCTCATAGTGCATTTTCACCTTGCTCTTTGAATTTTTGATAACACAACCCTGATGATGTGTTTGGTGACATCGAGATCATCCATGGGTGTTATCTCCCTTTATTTGTTGTCAAGTGCAGTGAACATTTCTTATTCTTCATCATAGCATGGGTTTTGTCTTTGTCCTCTTGTAGCTCGGGATGACCTACGAGTTTCATTTGTTGCTTCGGTATGGTGTTCCATACCTTGGATTTGTACTAGTTCATCATCTATTTCACCTTGTACTTGATCAAGCTTGTTGATTAGTTTGCCTACAGAGTCTCCTTGCATTTGGGTTACGTCCAGTGCCATGATATCATCAATGATTTCCTACGCATTTTGTCCTGTTAGGGGCACCATATCAAAGACTCCAATGTCATAGTTTTCTAGTGCTGGATCCCTTTGTCCAAAGGTAACATGAGGAATTTCTCCTTCCAAGTCCATGTCTTCTATGACGTCCAATGCCTCCGCTTCTTCTTGTTCAGTGATGTCCGCGGCATGCACGTCTTTGGCATTTGCTACAGCTATACCTGGGTGCTCTGCAAGCATGTTTGGGAATTCAGCTGTTGGTTTTGCTTTGTTTGGCGTTGCTTGAATTGACCAATTCCAAGTGAAAGGGATCCCTCTGTGATTTGCAAAAATAAGGTTACCGTGCTCATTGTTTGTGTCCCAGTTGTTGATTGTGTAAATCATGGAGTCTGGCATAGGGAGCTGTTTGAATTGTCATCTCTTCACTACCTGTCCAGTTCTGATGGCAAAAAACTTATATGTTCCTTGGAGACTACCAGTCAGCCCAAGACATATGGCGGGTTGCATACGGGGAGATAAAGTGTTTGATGGTGTGGAATCATCATACTTTGCAGTAACTGCCAAATTCTGCTTTGCAATGTTTAGAGTAATCTAGCTGTTGTCCGGTGATTATCTCTCTCGGTGAGAGTCGTGATGATACGCCGTTCTGCGTCAGAAAAGCGTTTAGCCAAAGTACCACAAAGTTAACGAGTCCAATGTGTATTTGTCTAGGCAATCGTTGGTATGGGAGTCCAGACGTGATGGCTCTTCCTATTTCTTTTATGACTCATAGGCATCATTCCACATTGCCATGCTCTGATGCAGCTGTAGTGCTGATAACCACATTGAGTAGATGGTTCTTTAAAGGTTCAAATTGGCCATCTACCAGTATGGTTTGGACCACAAAACCTGCCCTTGCATACATGTGTATTACGCATGACAAAGATTGTTTTATTTGCAAAGTGGTTTGGAGTGGTGTATGTTTGGCGGTTATAAATTTAATAATTTGCAAGATTGTTGCTAAAAATGGTACTCCATCAACAAACATAGTGTCTGCAGCAAGGCAGATGAATTTGTTTTTTTCAACTATTGATTTGGGAACTTCCACGTAAATTGTTTTGACTGCATTGGGTTTTGCTTGGGTAGTTTTCCCTCTTATTCCTGCTAGGTTTGGTCCAAAATTTTTGTCGCGTTAGTGACATCTTTTTCGGTTATGGGACAATTGGTAATCATTTTGTGATGTACCATATCTGCGAATTCCCTTTCGGTAGGGTGTCCTATCTTTGCCAAAGCCTTCCTTGCTTCAACAGCGCTGGTGATTTCCTTCTTGGTATAGCCTTCATAATTGTTTTGTACAGTTTCTATGAGGCATAGTCCTTTTGGGTTTTGCTTCAAATCCAAGTATGGGAGGCCCATGCCTTTGCAATGGAATATTAGGTCGCCGGAGCCAGTATGGATGATGAAGTTTCCTGAGGTGGTTTTTGTTCCTTCAAAGATGCCATAGATCTGTTCAAATTCATGGAAGGAGAGAATGTTGGCCAATCCCATGGCGTTGTGCCAGACCTTGAGTTTTCCGATGTACCCAAATTGTTCTAGGAACATCGTTCCGGCATTACAATGTGCTAGTAGTCCAATGTCAGCCTGTTGGACGTTCTCTAGGTACTCCTCTTTGATAACTTGACTAAATGTAGCACATGTATGCAGATATATATGGTCGGGATCAGGTTCTTTACCAAAACGCTGTAGGAAGGCACATTGGATGAGTCCCACGGCCTTCTTGACTTTGCTTGTTTCATCGTCTTCATTGTTGCGCTCTAACTTGTCTTCCATGTTTAAGTTGGCCATTCCTGTCTTGTACTTTTTTAACGGGCAATCTCTTTTCCAGTGCCCTGATTGGTTTCATATGAAGTACTTTCTGGGTTTCTTTTCTTTGTTGGGGATATTTGTTGGAATGAAGGCGATTCTTTCATCTTGTCTGATTTTGTTGTTGTAATGTCTGGGTAATGTGCTTTTGTGGATGTTGAGAAGGTTTAGAGCTTGAGATAGGGTAGTAGGGTAGTAGTCGCGCCCTTTTCCATAGCCTTCTTTCAATGTGTTCTTAAGTTTAGAAAATTGTTTGGAGTCAGTACTACTAATGAAAAAAACTGCTTGGATTGCCTCTGAGACTGTTTTGACAGCTGTGGAATGCTCTTGGTCGGTGGGGTTATTTTGATCTATTGCTGTTTCTAACTCTTTCTTGAGGAGCCCTTGTTCTCCCCCAAAACTTCCTCCATATGTCTTCACTGTCTTTACTCTGTCTTGAAATTCTTTTAGATATGCTGAGTTTGACATATCTTTCTGGAGGCACACATATACTTGGCCTTTTGCTTGTGCTAGGGTGTGGGTACCTTGTGTGTTTACATCGAATTGGCAACAGATTCCTCGAATCAAGGCAAGTAGTTTGCAGACATCCTGTGTTGAATCGGAGTTGTCATAACCTGGTGTTCCTTCTAGTTTGGTGATGAGAGCTGGGGAGCACTGTCCTAGTACTAGAGCATATGCTCTTTTTCCAGCTACTTCAAGGATAACTTTTTTGTCACTGGCGTGTTTGTAGTTATGGAACCAGATCCTCTTCTTGAATTCATCTCCACCAGTAGGCTTTGTGGGAATAATTACGGTAGGTAGTTTTCCTGACCATATATCTTCTGCAATGTCCAGTCCTCCTTTCGTATATTCTTTTTGAATGTAGTTTGTGATTGCTTTTTCAGTTTCTACAATTGTGTGGCATGTTTTGCAAATCCACATTCAAAGACGGGCCCAGATACGTCTGATCTGTATTTTTCTTTGTTTCAGGCCTGTAGGTACGGCGATTTCCGCTGGAACCTCCCTTTGGTGTTTCTTGCTTTTTCATAATTTAATTATTATGTTGATGAGATGTTACGTAACGTGTACATAAAGCCTGCCTGGCTTGGTAGAATTATTTGTGCCTTCGCGGAATTGTTGAATAACACTCCAGAATGTAACTTAGTGATCTGAAATAATAATTAAATTATGCTGATAACGTTCACTTCACAAAACTCTCCAGGCAAGCAAGCTATCTGGACATTCCCTGTGTTAACATTACTACATACTTGTTTGGGTCCCATAGTGCGTCTGCGAAGTGTATGAGTGGCCACGTGTAGGTATTGTGGCCACTGGTTTTAGTATTTGCGTCAACACACCCCTGTGCGGAAATAACCGGCTTATTCTGTTGCTTTTGCAGATGTTTTTGTTTATCATGTTGAGATACTGACAACGGAAGCAAATTTTTTCCATTTCTTGGTGTATCTTCCCTGCAATGCACGTCCGACGGATTGCAAAAGGAATTTCATCTTGCCTTCACCAATAAGGTCATAACATTCTTTGAGAACATTTGCTTCTTCCCAAAGGTCAAGTAGAAATTCAAGGGGGTCATTGGCTCCAACAATTGGAAAGAACCATCCTCTTTTTGTGATTTCAAACTAAAACCAAAAATACTACCTTTGTTAAAATGAGATGATTCATCATGCTGCTTTGGTGATAGGTCAGAATCAAATGACAATGACTATCAACAAAATGATAAAAATACAAAATGAAGTGAAAATGCATAACAAAAATGCAAAGGAAACAGTGACAAATCATCCAAGGAAAAAAATAATCTGGTTTTAATTTAGTTTAAACAAAGGGACCCACACCTAAATGTTGAACCTTCCTGATAGAAGTTGTAGCAACAGAAACATCATGTCACTCAAAAATGCCAAAGAAGAATGAAAAGAACAAGATGTGGTGTGACACTCCTCATTTTTGTTCACAATGTGTTAAGGGGCTAGAAGCTTAGTTTCTATGACATCTAGTGAGACAATTGGAAGAATAAAGAAAGTTGCCAGGGGCAGCAAGAAACAGTATTATGTGACTTATAAAATGTTGTAAACAAATCATGTCCATATCCTTCTGAATTCTTCTCATGGTGCCTATCAATGCACAAACTAATGTGTGAATATCAAAGATTATGCTGATGCACAAAAAATTCAAAATCAATTAAAAAATTTCATAAAAAATGAAAACAGTTCCTATTTTTGATCAAATTGCCTGCCCTATTTTTATTTAGGGGTGGAATAATGGGTAGTAGTAGTTGAGAAAAATTGAACAATGACCAAAAAATGGAGTTGTGGTTGTACAAAATTGGGACCTGGTTATATTTCATCCACAGGATCATGTTTGTGTAAATTGTAAATAATACATGTTATTCCATTGGCAGGCCGAATTTGACCTCTGTTATGATTGGAACAAATGCTAATTCAGAATCTTTCAATTAATTTAATAGAATTCACAACTATTTCTTAGTGTCTTGAGAATGCATATGGATGGCAGCAGGTATGGTTAATGTCATGTATCTCATTGATCAGGTTTTTGAAATCACTTCAATTGATTTTTATACTAATTGAAAAAAACATCTACTTCATTGGCCATCATATTTGAAAAAACAGAACTGTAGGAAATTTCAGAATTTGTACACAAAAATGATTGCTCATCTTATAAGAATGAAATATTTACAATTTTTTCTTCAAAAATAGTTTTCCACAATGGCTGGAAAAAGAATTTTGGTGACATTGGAGCTGTCTGTTCTGCCAAATTCAGGGTTGCAGGGATTGGTGGTCATCCATTCCCATAGAAAAATTCAAAGGTGCACCTAATCACCTAAAAAAGTACATCTTTTTCCAATGGTCTAAAGACATCAAGCAGGCCTTTTGCCTCACAAATTTACTTCATTCACCACTTTCCAATCAATATCATGATATGCAACAAATGATTGATGAACTCAATGAGCATTACTTAAAAATTATGTGCCAGGTTGGATTTCATGCATTGACAAAGGCATGAGTGTCTATCTTAACAAATTCTGCCCTGTATGGATATGTATACCATGGAAGCCACACCCATTTGGCAACAAATATTATACAATCTGCAATGGCAACCTGAAGAGAGGAACACCAATAATGTTTCAAGTTGACCTTGTGGAAGGAAAGATTGGCAATACTAATTAGGATGCAAAGAAGTTGAAGAGAAAGGAAAGACATTTGGTTTGACCATGTGAATGTCCAAGACTTTATGGAACACAGGGAAAGTGGTGACAATAGACAGTGGGTTTTCAGTATCCAAAGAATTCCACCAGTGCAGGAGAAGGGAGTGTTTGGGCAGCATTAGCAAAGCCAAGAGGAAGATGTTGACCTGTTTTGGTTCCTGTGATGAATATTTCAATGAGGAGCTGATTGGCCATTGCAAAACTCAGGAGGTAGACAGTGTCAAATTTTTGATTCACTGTCAGAAGGTGGAAAATTATATGACAATACCAATGCCTTGTCATTGGGATTTTACCAGAGTTGATGATCACAAAACTTTCCATAGCATATCAAATGCAGATGGGTCAAGGTTGAGGATTCAGTTCAAAATCCTGAACCTATTTCACACCCCAACTGAGCCAAGCATTGGGCAGATGAATCAAACAATTGCTGATACAATTTTATTCTCTTTCAAATGTGTGGAGGAAAAAGCAGTGACCAAACTGACAAAAACGGAATCTTTTTTGGAATTTGACATGTATTGGCACAGAGAATGCTTTTGAAGAACTTAGACAATGATGGAATGTCAGTTACACAAGCTGAGTGGCCAAACCCTCATAATACAGTGGAAAGATTGACAAAAGAATGTATTCATGACAAGAGGCCATTTTTACAGGTGAATGAGATGATGAAAAAGGGACATAGAAGCCAACCTATGATTGCAACCTGAGGACGTTTTGTTGCACTTTTTGGTGCAAAGAGAGGTGCCAATAATTTTGTTCTTGTAAAGAGAAGGTGCTGAGGTGCTTGGAATGTTACAAAAAAACGTGTTATTGATATGTCAATTACAGTGCAACATAAGCTGAATTAGGCTTTTATTTTAGCTGATTTTTTTGTCTTCTTCTATTTATGTTTTTCGGTCTTCTTTTTTGGTTTTTAATAGCTCTGTAGAGATATTATAATATTGTTGGTCTTTTTTTCGGTTTTTACGGTAATAGCTCTCTCAAGATAGAGAGTAACTCTCTGACACGTGGAAGCTGATTGAGGACGCTTTAAAAAATTTAAAAAATGGCGATAGTATTGTAGACTGAACTCAGCTTCTCTAGGCATAGAAGATTCAAAAAAGGCAGTTGTTCCGTCTTTCAACTTGTTTCAACCAACACATACAACATTTTCAACCACCATGGATCTGGGCTTCGGAAACGAAAACCAAATCATCGGCGACGCCGCCGCCTCGACAATCCTCCGCGCTACCCAAGCTCAAGAAGCCGCCCTCCAATCCGAACTGTCCCGCTACGACGCCCTACTCGAATCCACCGATTCCGAACTCGAGGCCCTCCGAGAACGCCGCCTTGCCCAAATGAAACAAAGCGTCGAGCAGCGGAGAAAATGGCTCGAGAACGGGCATGGAATTTACGCTGATTTATTCGATAGTGTGGGTGGGAGCGCTCAGCACGGAGGTGATGTTGCCAAGGCGTTTTTCGAGGCGGCGAAGAAATCGAATCGGATGGTAGTTCATTTT
>JACCDI010074029.1_pt1 | contig 16273 bp, 10 predicted proteins | sample 7442791 | NCBI WGS metagenome assembly JACCDI01 (sample SAMN15323434, study PRJNA562643) | freshwater metagenome | isolation source: river surface water | place: USA:Blue River Watershed | collected 2017-08-15 | reverse complement strand
GCGGACTGGTTGTCGATGATGTTGATGCTGCGGCCTTTGGCGCTGATGATTCCGGCCGTCACCGTGCTGTTGAGGTTGAAGGGATTGCCTACCGCGAGCACCCATTCGCCCAGGCGAACCTCGTCGCTGTTGGCAAAGGCCAGCGAGGGCAAATTCTCGGCCTCAATTTTTAGGACGGCCAGATCGGTGGTGGGGTCGACGCCCACCACCTTGGCCACGTACTCTTTGTTGCTGTTGAGGCTGACTTTGACCTCCTTAGCCTTGTCGATGACGTGGTTGTTGGTGACGATGTAGCCGTCGGGGCTAATAATCACCCCGGAACCGGAACCTTGAACAATGCGCGGCTGCATTTGGGGCGTTTGCCCGAATCCAAAAAAGAACTCGTTAAACGGGTTAAACGTGTAGCCCTGTTCCACGGCTGTTTTCACGTGGACTACGGCATGCACGGCCGTTTCGGCGGCGGCGCTGAAGTCGGTGGAGGTAACCAACGCCGGACGGTCGGCCACGAAGCGGCCGGTCGACTCGGACCACATCGATTGGGGTCCGGTGGGCGTGCGGAAGGCGTCGTAGAGCGCGGCACCGCCGAGTCCGGCAGCCAGTGCGACGCCAGCGAAGGCGGCAAAAACTTTGGGTTGGGTCATGACGTACTGATTTTAGCGTTAAATGACGGCAGGTGCGAATTCAAAAACTGTTCCACGGCCTACATTCGCAGTATGTTCCGACGATTTGTCAAGTACCACGGCAGCGGCAACGACTTTGTGGTTGTTCGCGGCGCCTTGGATGCCGTTTGGCCTGCCATTTTGGTCGCGGAACTCTGCCACCGCCGATTCGGTGTGGGGGCCGACGGATTCATGGTAGTGGGGCCCGTGGACGGAGCGGATTTTCGCGTCGACTACTACAACGCCGACGGAAATTTGGGTTCGCTTTGCGGAAACGGTTCCCGATGCGCCGTAGACTTTGCCCGTACTCAGGGTCTGTTTTCGGGAAGCACGTGCACCTTCGTGGCGGCCGACGGACTACACCGCGCCACCTGGCACGAAGGCGGTCGCGTTTCCGTGGGTTTTGCGGATGCCCCCAATCCGGTGGCGCAGCACGGCGGTTGGTTTGTGGACACCGGTTCACCGCACCACGTAATCCCCACTGCCGAACTCGATGCGGTCGATGCGGTGGAAGAGGGGCGGACCCTTCGCTACGGGGCCTACGGTGCGGCCGGAGCCAATATTAATTGGTTGAAGCAGGAGGGCGGCGAGGCCTGCGCGATGCGCACCTACGAACGGGGTGTAGAAGACGAAACCCTCAGCTGCGGCACCGGCGCGGTGGCCGCTGCCCTGGTGGCCCACCGGCTTTGGGGCCTAAAGAGCCCCGTTCAGCTCTCGGCCCCGGGCGGCCTCCTCGAGGTGGCCTTCACCGCCCATTCCGAGGGATTCACCGACATCGTACTCACAGGGCCCGTGGCCCGCGTTTTTGACGGAGAATGGACGGCCTGAGCCTGCGCGCCCTGGAACCCGAAGACCTTGATTGCCTGGTTCGCTGGGAGGCCGACCACGTCGACGCGGGGCTGCGCGTGGCGCCCTACAGCCGATCGGTACTGAAGCGCTACCTCGATGAGTCGCACCGCGATTTTTGGGAAGCCGAGCAGGTGCGTTTTGTCCTTACCAACGAACGGGGTTCGGCGCTCGGACTTTTTGATGTCTTCAACGCCCAGCCGGTGCACCAGCGCGCCGAGGTGGCGGTGCTGGTTGACCCGGCCCATCGAGGCTTGGGACTTGGCAGGGCAGGCCTTGATCTGGTTCGGCAGTGGGCATTTGGGCGCGCGGGCTTGCGCAGCCTGTACGCCGAGGTTTTTGCCGAAAATACCGCGGCGCTCAAGCTTTTTGCGTCAAGCGGATACCTGCCTTCGGGGCAGCTCAAGGCCTGGTACCGCGTCGGCCGCGAGTTTCGGGATGTGGAACTTCTTCAACTCCTTCGGCAATGAGCAAGCGGTCGCGAACGTCCCGACGCATTCGTCCTTGGTGGTTGGCCGGTGTTTTCGCCGTTGCCGCGGCCGTCGTAGGACTTTGGCCCTCCCAAGATTTTAGCTCCGACCGCGTAGTAGTGCGCGTCCCTCGAGCGAACACGCCGGTGCTCGAAGTGCTCGACAGCGTGGCCCGCGAGAATCCGAAGGCCCACCTCAACCTGCTGCGCTTTGGGGCGCGGATTCAGGGGAATTTTGCGGTTCCGCGGGGATACTACGAAATATCGCCGCGCGATCCGTGGTGGCGGAGCCTTCGGCGCTTGAAAATGGGCTATGAAACGCCGCGATTGCTGGTGGTCCGAGGCTACCAGGGGCGCGAGGCCGTGGTGGAGCGCATGGCGTCCACCTTTTATGAAGCCCCCCAGGACGTGGAGCGCGCCCTGTTCGGAGGCGACAGCGTCGTCCCGGTTCTTCCCAACACCTATGAGGTTTATGCGTCCCTGCGGCCCCACGAAGTAGCGCAGCGTCTGGGCCGCGAATTTGATGTGTTTTGGAATGCGTCGCGCACCGAGTCCGCCCATGCTCTGGGACTGAGCCGCTACGAGGTGACGATCCTGGCGAGCATCGTACAGGCCGAGTCCAAGGAGCCGGAAGAGTGGAAGCGCATTGCGGGCGTGTACTTGACCCGACTCAAGCAGGGCAAACGCTTGGAAGCAGACCCAACGGTGGTGTATGCGGTACTGGATCGCAAGCTGGTCGCGGCACCCGTGCGGCGCGTAACCGGCGCCATGCTCGGAGTAGCCCATCCCTACAACACCTACCGAACGAAGGGGTTGCCCCCAGGGCCTTTGGCCACCGTGCACCCTCCCGTGATCGACAGCGTCCTGGCGTCCAAGGCCACGGGCGAGCTCTTTTTTTGTGCCAACCCGGCGAAACCGGGTTTTCACCTCTTTTCGAGGAGCTACGCCGAGCACCTGCGCAACCGCAGCCGCTACCTCAAGTCCCTTGGGCGTTAGGCCGGTTCGAGGCCCAGCTGGGTGTTGGTGAAAAACAGGGTTCCGTCCACCGCATCGCAGAGTACCACCGCATCTCGCTGCACGTCGCCGCTGAGCAATTTTTTGGCGAGGTCGTTGAGGATTTTTCGCTGAACCGTGCGCTTCAGTGGGCGTGCGCCAAAGGCCGGATCAAAACCTTCCGCGGCCAGGGCATCCACGGCTTCGGGCGTGAACTCGATCGTGATTTCCTGATCCAGCAGCCGGCGCTTGACTTCGTTGAGTTGCAGCTGCACGATGCGGCGTACGTGGTCGGCGCCCAGCGGGTGAAAGGTGATGACTTCGTCAATTCGGTTGAGGAATTCGGGTCTCAGGGTTCGGCGCAGCAGCTGCTGTACGGCTTCAGGCCCCTCGCCCTCGAGCAGCAGCTCGGATCCCAGGTTGCTGGTCATCACGACGACGCTGTGGGTGAAGTTTACGGTCCGGCCTTTGCCGTCGGTGAGGCGTCCGTCGTCGAGCACCTGGAGCAGGACATTGAATACCTCGGGATGCGCTTTCTCAATTTCGTCCAGCAGCACCACCGCGTAGGGACGGCGCCGCACGGCCTCCGTAAGTTGTCCGCCCTCTTCGTAGCCCACGTATCCCGGAGGCGCACCAACCAGCCGCGACACGCTGTGGCGTTCTTGGTATTCGCTCATGTCGATGCGTACCATGGCCTGCTCGTCGTCAAACAAAAACTCGGCGAGCGCACGGGCCAACTCGGTTTTACCGACTCCGGTGGGTCCCAGGAACAGGAAGGAGCCAATCGGGCGCTTGGGGTCGCCCAAACCTGCTCGGGCACGGCGTAGGGCGTCCGAAACGGCCTCAATGGCTTCGTTCTGACCGACCACGCGCTGGTGCAGCTCGTCCTCCAGGCGCAGCAGCTTACTGCGTTCGCTTTCCAGCATTTTGCTCACGGGAATTCCCGTCCAGCGCGAAACGACCTCGGCGATGTCTTCGGCGCCCACTTCTTCGTGGACCATGGCGCGGCGGTCGGTCCGCATCGCCGTCAACGCCTCAAGCCCGTCGTTGACGGACTGCTCGGCCGCGGCAAGTTTGCCGTACCGAATTTCCGCAACCCGCGCGTAGTCCCCGTTGCGCTCGGCCTGTTCGGCTTCGAGCTTCAGGGCTTCCACTTCTTCGTTGGCGCGTTGGATGCGTTCTACGGCCTCTTTTTCGGCGGACCATTGGGCGCTCAACGCACTTCGTTTTTCGTTGAGGGCGGCGAGGTCGGCCTTGAGTAGGTTCAGGCGCTTGGGGTCGTCTTCGCGCTGAATGGCTTCGCGCTCGATTTCCAGTTGAATGATCTTGCGGTCCAGGTCGTCGAGTTCTTCGGGCTTGGAGTTGATTTCAAGGCGGAGCTTGGAAGCTGCTTCATCCATTAAGTCAATGGCCTTGTCGGGAAGGAAGCGGTCCGAGATGTAGCGTTGGCTCAAGAGAACCGACTGCACCACGGCTTCGTCCTTGATTCGAACCTTGTGGTGGCCTTCGTACTTCTCTTTGATTCCGCGCAAAATGGCGATCGAAGCGTCGGTGTCGGGCTCTTCGACCAGCACTTTTTGAAAACGGCGCTCCAGCGCTTTGTCCTTTTCAAAGTACTTCTGGAACTCGTTGAGCGTGGTCGCGCCGATGCACCGAAGCTCACCCCGGGCTAGGGCGGGCTTGAGGATGTTGGCCGCGTCCATGGCGCCTTCGCCACCTCCGGCGCCCACGAGGGTGTGGATTTCGTCAATGAACAAAATGAGTTCGCCTTCGGCCGCGGTGACCTCCTGAATCACTGACTTGAGCCGTTCTTCGAATTCTCCTTTGTACTTCGCGCCCGCAATCAGTGCGCCCATGTCCAGCGAAAAAATGCGCTTGCCTTGGAGGTTTTCGGGAACGTCACCTCGAACGATGCGGTGGGCAAGGCCTTCGGCGATGGCGGTTTTGCCCACGCCGGGTTCGCCAACCAATACGGGGTTGTTTTTGGTGCGCCGCGATAGAATTTGAAGAACCCGACGAATTTCGTCGTCGCGCCCAATCACGGGGTCGAGCTTGCCCGTCTCGGCGCGTTCGTTGAGGTCAATGGCGAATTTTTTCAGGGCTTGGTAGCTTCCTTCGGCCGATGCCGTTTGGGCCTTTTTGCCCTGGCGAATTTGGGCGATTACCGAGCCGAATTCGCGTTCGCTGAATCCCGCGTCGCGCAGGGCTTGGCCCATGGCGTCGCTGGCGGTGCCGATTCCGAGGATTAAAAATTCCAGGCTCACGTAGTCGTCGCCAAATTTTTTGGCGGCCGCGGCAGATTGAGCCAAGGCATTCTGGGATGCGCGGCTGTAGTAGCGTTCGCCGCCGTCAACACGCCCCAACTTCGCAAGGATGGCTTCCGCGGTTCGAAGCAGGGTTTCGGGCGCAATTCCCGCGCGCCGCAGCAGGTCTTCGGTAAAGCTTCGGTCGGACGACAGTGCGCCGAGAAGCAGGTGTGCCGGTTCAATGGCCTGATGGCCGTTGGTGGCGGCGAGCTGTTCCGCAGCCTGAAGGGCGGATTGGGTTTTTAGGGTAAGGTTGTCCATACGGGGTAGTAGGGCGCAACACCCGTGCCCAAAACCCCATAAAGACAAAAAGGCAGCCGTTCTCGTGAACAACTGCCTTTTTGGCTTATTTTGAACAAATTCGGCTCCTGCCTATCGGACGAATCGGCGGGTGTAGCTCTGTCCGTTCCACTCCACGACGGCGTTGTACATGCCCGAGGGCAGTTCGGCCGTTTCCCACTCCATGCGAACGAGTCCGCCGTTGTGTTCAAAGGTTTGGCTCAGTACGGGTTGGCCAAGCATCGTGTACACGGTCAGGCGCAGTTGGCCCCCTTCGTTGGATTGGAAGTCAATGCCGGCGACCGCACCCTGGGTAGGACTCGGGCTTACTCCGCCCAAGAAGGCATCGCCAAGGCTGGCCTCAGGCAGTCCAATGTTGAGGATGTCCGCCGGCGTTCCGAGCGGTGCGCGCTGCAAGCAGAAGTTGTCTACGGCCCAACCTTCGCGGGTTAGCGTGTAGTCGGCACCGAAGCGGAAGCGGAACACCAAGGTGCCCGTGTTCTCTGCCGTGAAGTTGATGCTTGAAGGCGTCCATCCGTTGGTGGCGCCCGACCATCCCGGACGGATGTTGTCAAGGCTGGTCACGTGTACGGTGTTGTACCACTTGCCCGAGGGCAGTACGTTGCCGAGGGTGTACCAATTGATGCCTCCGTTGTAGGACCAGTCCACGCTGCCGCCGTCGTGGTACTGTTCCGAGAACATGTTGTGGTCAAACTTCAGGGTGTAGACTACGTTGCTGTCCAGCACAAAGAAGGGGGTGTGCAGCGAGCTGCGTCCCATCGGCGTGTAGTTTGACGTCAACTTCGTCATCCAGGCCTTGGTACCGCTGGCGGCACTGCTGATTACGGTTTGACCCGGGGTTCCGAATTCCCAGTCGTGGGCTGCCGTCTTGATGCTCGAGTGGAGCGGAAGCCAAGCCGTTTTGGCGGGATCTTCGAAGTCGTTGCAGTAACCGGTGGCGTCGATGTAGATCTTGGCCGAAACCGGGAAGTTCAGGCAAAGCTGGTCGTCGGCAACCAGGTTATCCTGCTTTCCGTTCGGCGTCGAGGTTTCTACGCAGACGTTGTAGGTCCCGGCTCCGTTGTTCAACCAGGTTTGGGTAAACTCGTGCCAGCGACGTCCTCCGCGCGGCAGGGGTGGCGAGAACGTCAGCGTATCGTAGGCAGTCCAAGCGCCGCTGTTCACCCGGTAGCGAACCAGGATGGACGAAACCGGCTTGGCTCCCGTATTCTCGAGGTAAACCTTAACGGTTGCGGGTTGATCCGGTACAATCAAGTACTCTTTGGTATCAATGGTGATGGGCGCCATGGAGTTTTGGGGCGGAACATAGATCTGCACGTCGTCAACGGCCCATCCGCGCGCCGAGTTGCCCGCGCCGGCCGCCATGCGCAAGCGCAGGTTAAGCGGGTTGCTGTTGAAGTTCCAAAGCGACAGGGGAATGGTGGACGTGATCCATTGTCCGCTGGTGGAACCCGTCCATCCGGGTTGGTTGCCGAGGTTAACTATGCCCGCCGATCCGTAGCTCGAACCGTACCAGTTCGTGCCAATGTTGGCCGTGGCGTTTCCAAGGGTGCGCCAGGTTCCGTTGAGCAGGTACTCTACGTTGCCGCCGTCGCCCGGCGAAAACTCGAACTGGTGCTTGAAGCGCAGTTCGGCCCCCATGATGGTGTCAAAATTGGTCAACGGCGGGAAGCGCAGGAGCTCGGTGTTGGTGCCCTTGTAGTTTTGGTTGAGGCCGGTCATCCAGGCACGGGTGCCGGAGGCAGCGCTCCAACCTTGACCTACGGTTCCCATTTCCCACATTTGAAGGGTACCGGTTCCGCCAACGCCGTAGAACGAGAACTCGTTGCCCACGCAGTTGTCAAAGGTTACGGGGCCAAACGGAATCTGGACACTGGTGTTGCCGTTGGTGACGCGCTCGGCCGTGTCGTTTCGGCTGAATCCGTCGCCGGCAAGGGTCGTCCAGGCCTTAATCAGGATGTCGCCCTCCCAGTAGGTGACCGGGGTGGTAACCGTCAGGGTAGCTTCAGCGCCCACCGCAATGCTGGGCACGGTGTAGGTGTAGGTGTTGCTCGAGGCGGGCGTACACAGGTCCGAAACCACAACCGTTACCGGCACGTTGGTTTTGGCTTGTTTTCCGTAGTTGCGCACCTTGAGGATAAGGTTTTGTGGCGCAGTCAAGAACACCGTGTTTGGCGGCGAAGTAATGGCGGTAACCCCGACGTCGTTGTTGGGTCGATCGTAGATCAAGATGTCGTCAATGGCGATATCGGCCAGCGAACCAGCGGCCGTTTTACCGGCTGCAAAGCGCAGTTTAATGGTTTGGCCGGCGTAGGCAGACAGGTCGACCATTTGGTGGCGCCAGTCGTCGGTGTTCGCGGTTTGCTGCTGTCCGGTGAGTACGGATGGGGTGAGGGTCGTCCAGGCGTTGCTTCCCGAAGGAACTACCTGTACCCCAAGTGAGGCGATGTCGGCACCATACATGTGGTAGTTGAACGAGATCACGGGGGTCGTCATGCCCGATAGGTCGATGCAACCTTCCTGCTGAAACAGCGCAAAGGGGCTGTTGGCGCCAAAGTTGCCTTCGGCGTAGAGGTAGTTGCCTTTGCGCGCGGTCGACCAGCGCGGTCCGGTCTGCGACGTGGGCGTAAGGTCCTTGCCCACCATGAAGGCGTACTCGCTGCTGTTCGAGGCCGGCGACGCAAACCAACCCGACGTGGCAAAGGTTCCGGGGTTGGCGGTGGTGCCGTTGCCCGGAGTCCATCCCGGTCCGTCAAAATTCAGGTAGTAGGGGAAGCTGGTGATCGGCTGAATGTGTTCGATCGTGATGGGGCCAATGCTGTCGTTGCTGTGTTGGCCATCGTTGGCAAGCTCCGCCCAGATGTACACCTGAAAGTCGGCATAAGCACTCAAGTTGGCCTTGGGAACAAAGGTGTAGGACAGGGTATCTGCCAGATTGAAGGTGCCGTTGATCGTGTCGCGCGAAATAACGGTTACCCCGGTGTTTAGGTTTTTCACCGAAAACGCCAGCGGAATTTTGGTCAGGGCTTGAGAGCCTTCGGTGCGCAGGCGGACCCGGACGTTTTCTTGGCTGGTGTAGGTGCAGAATCCGTTTCGCGGACTAAAGGACTCGAGCAGGTTGATGTCGCGCACAAAGGGCTGGAAGATCTTAATGTCGTCGATCGCCATGTCGCCGCGGTCGTTCGCCGCCGTATTGGTCTTGGTGCCGACAAAGCGAAGGCGGACGTACTTGCCCTTGTAGGGATTCAGGTTCAAGAAGGCCTTCTTCCAGGGGTCTACGTTGCTCCGTTGGGTTTGCCCCGTAATCATGGCCGCGCCAATGACGCCGTTTCCGGTGGTGAATCCCGTTCCGGTATCGATGTCAATGCGCAGGTTGCCCATGTGCGCACCGAACTTGTGGTAGTAGAATTCGGCCGCTACGTTGGGCAGGTTGTCGAGCTTAAAGCAGGGCGTAATGAACAGCGTGTTGTTGCCCGAGGTGCCTTGGGAAGCCTCGGTGTAGAGGTACTTTCCGTTGCCCGTCGTGTTGTCGCCCGCAGGGCCCGTTCCGAAGGTCGCGGTGGGACCGGTGCGCACGGACCAAGCAAATCCGGCAGTCAGGGGGCTAGGGCTGACCTCGTAGTTTCGACCAGCAGGCGGATTGCCGAGCGGGAATACCCCTCGGTGCGCCGTACCTGAAGCGCCGGCTCCCGTTCCGGCCATCCAGTAAAAGGCTTCAAAGTTCTCGAGGTAGGGGAATTGGGTAACCACAAACGGGAAGCTGTTGGGCAGCGACGGTCCACAAACTGCGGGAGGAGAAGGGTCGCGCCAAAACGTATTAAACGTAACAGCGGCAGCCGTAGACGGCGAGCGCACGGTGTTCTCGTCGCAGGCGCAGTCGTAGGCAATCACGTACCAGTCCACGGTGTCGCCGACCACGAGGTTGGTAAAGGTGTAGGTGTATTCCGACGAGTCGGGGCAGTTCGCGGTATTGACGGCCGTCATGTTCAGCCAGTTCCATGGGCCGTTGTTCATTCGGTAGTGGAGTACCACCGAGTCCATACCCGACTTGGGAAGGACTTTGTCGGTGGCGCGCAGGCGAATTTCTTCGGACGCTTGGTAGCGCGCGCCAATGGGCTCCTTGCGCGGGTTGAGGTTCCACTTAATGATCGGCGGGATCAGCTCGCAGGGAGCGGCTTCTACCTTGAGGTTGTCAATGAACCATCCGGCCGTTTGGGCAGTGCCGCTTGGCACGCGGTACTGCAGGGCGAAGCGAACCAAGACTTGCGAAAATCCGGTGCCGGTACCCGAAGGCCCGCTGCCCGCGATGCTCGAGATGTCAAAAACCTCGTTGGCCCACCAGCCGTTGGTTGGGGCGATGCCCTGGCCCACGGTGGTTGCGCCGCCCCAAAACGGGCTGGCTGCCGAGTTGGCGTACATGACTTCGTTGACGTATCCCAGCGTGGCAAAGCTCGTGCTCGCACCGCGGTAGTGGGTTCCCGTTAGGGTGGTCCACGACGCCCCGTTGTTGGTCGACACACTGATGTAGCCGCGCTGACCAAAGTGGATTTTGCCGATGTGGTCGAACGAAAGGCGCACAAAGGAATTTCCCACGGTGGAAAACGACAGCGTTTGAAAGAACACGGTGTCTTGCGGGAGCACGTTGGCGTGGTAGCTGTGGGTTCCGCTCACGCTCAAGGCGCTGGTGTCGTTCCAAAACGGACTTGGTCCTGGCTGCGTGTGGAACGTGGTTACGTTGTGGGGCGGCGAATCGAAGTTTTCGGTGTAAACCGTGGTAATCTGCGCTTGAGCACTGATGATCAGGGCGGCTTGCGCAAAAAGTGCTAAACCAAGGCGGCGTAGTAGGTGCGTCATAGTATGCGTTCGTTCTCGGTTGGGTACAAACCTAGAACTTCAAATATACGCGAAGTAGCCGAAGCTGCGTCTAGCGCACGTTCAGCCGAAGCCGCGATTCACCGTTTAAAAAGCCCTCTAGGCGATCTCCGGGGGCCACGGGACCCACGCCGGCCGGCGTTCCCGTGAACAGCACGTCGCCCTTTTTTAGGGTAAAATGCTGGCTGACAAAGGCGATGAGGTTTTCGACGGAATGGAGGAAGTCCGCGGTGCTTCCCTGCTGAACGGCCACGCCATTTTTTTCGAGCCGAATGACGTGGTCCGCGGGCTCACTCGGAATGGGCACCCAGGATCCGAGCACGGCACTGCCGTCGAATCCTTTGGCTCGTTCCCAGGGTAACCCCTTGTTTTTGAGCTGTGTTTGCAGGTCGCGCGCCGTGAAATCCAGCCCGACGGTCATCGCGTCAAGGTAGCTGTAGGCGAAGCGCGGCTCGATGTACTTGCCGACTTTGGAAATGCGCACCACCCATTCGATTTCGTGGTGTACGTCGGATGTCCAAGGGGGGATTACAAATGGGTTTCGCGGCGGAAGGAGGGCCGAATCGGGTTTGCAAAAGACCACGGGCTCTTCAGGGACGGCGTTGCCCAGTTCCTCGGCATGCGCACGGTAGTTTCGTCCGATGCAGATAATCTTCATGACTGCCGCAGGCGAATGGCCGTTAGGATTTTTTTGGTAAACAGCGGAAAGTCCGCGTTTTGAAGCCAGGAATAGTAGCCCGGATCCTTCATCAGGACGTGGCTCACGCGCTGGCCCTTGTACTTGCCAAAGCTGAATTGTTCGTGGCCTTGCTCGTCGTAGGTGATGAAGCCCGCAAAATCGGCCGCTTTATGCATGGTGCTGAAGTCGCTGAGGGCCGGAACCTCTTGGGGCAGTTCGGGGTAGCGTTTAAGTTGGGCACGAAGCACCTCGTAGGTTGCGCGCACGTCGGCCTCCGCGGTATGGGCGTTTTCGAGATCTGCTTGGCAGTAAAATCGGTAGGCCGCGCTCAGGGTGCGGGGCTCCTTTTTGTGAAAAATATTCTGGACGTCGACGCTTCGGCACTGGCTAAGGTCAAGGTCGCTCCCCGCGCGCAAGAGTTCCTCCGCAAGCAGGGGTATATCGAACTTGTTGCTGTTGTAGCCTGCGAGGTCGCTGCCTTGAATGAGCGGTACCAGTTCCGAAAGAATGCCCGTGAAGGCGGGAGCGTCGGCCACGTCGGCATCGCTGATGCCGTGAATTGCCGTGGCGGCAGCCGGTATGGGGATTCCCGGGTTGACCCGCCAGGTTTTCACGGTTTCCGTCCCGTCGGGCAGCACGCGAAGCACGCACAGCTCCACAATGCGGTCGTGCACCACATTGACCCCCGTGGACTCAATGTCAAAAACGCAGAGCGGGCGGGTGAGCCGCATCAAATTTCGCGGTTCGGATCCCACTGCTCGAGGTAGTCGGCCACACGGCGCACAAACATTCCGCCGAGGGCTCCGTCGACCACGCGGTGGTCGTAGGAATGCGAGAGGAACATTTTGTGGCGAATGGCGATGACGTCGCCTTCGGCAGTTTCCACTACGGCCGGCATTTTACGGATCGCACCCAACGCCAAAATGGCAACTTGAGGCTGGTTGATGATGGGCGTACCCAAAATGTTGCCGAAGCTTCCTACGTTGGTGACCGTGTAGGTTCCGCCCTGAATGTCGTCGGGCTTGAGGGCGTTGGTTCGGGCCTTGTTGGCCAACTCGTTCACTTCCTTGGTCATGCCACTCAGGCTGAGGCGGTCGGCGTTTTTAATGACCGGAACAATCAAGTTTCCGCTCGGCAGCGCCGTGGCCATTCCCAAGTTGATGGGCTTGTGGTACACCACGTTGTTGCCGTCCACGCTCACGTTGATGTTCGGGAAGTCCTTGATGGCCTTGACGACCGCCTCCATGAAGATGGGGGTGAAGGTGAGTTTTTCGCCTTCGCGCTTCTCGTAGCTGCCCTTGACTTTTTCGCGCCAGCGTACGATGGCGGTCACGTCGGCCTCCACGAACGAGGTTACGTGCGGCGCAACGTGCTTGCTCATGACCATGTGGTCGGCAATGAGTTTGCGCATGCGGTCCATTTCGCGGATTTCATCGCCCGGGAAAACAGTCGGCGTCGGAGCCTTGAATCCGTGGCCAGTAGCTGGGGTTTCGCTGGCTTTGGGGGCTGCAGGGGCGGGGACTTCGGCAACCGAGGGTGCCGTTGCGGCGGGCCGTAAAACCGCACCGCTGGCACGCTGCGCCAAGTAGGCTAGGACGTCGTGTTTGGTAACGCGGCCGTCTTGGCCCGATCCGTCAATTTGGTCGAGGTCGGCCTGCGAAAGGCCCTCTTGAGCGGCCATGCTGCGCACCAAGGGAGAGTAAAAGCGCGATCCGGACCCTTTGGTAACCGGGGCTTGGCTGCTCGCCGCGGGCTCCTGGTTGCGGGCTTCGGGTTGCGGGTTGCTGGCAGCGGGTTGCGGGTTGCTGGTTTCGGGTTGCGGGTTGCTGGCAGCGGGTTGCGGGTTGCTGGCAGCGGGTTGCGGGTTGCTGGCAGCGGGTTGCGCGGTGCCGGTTTCAATGTGCGCAATAACCTGACCCACTTGAATGACGTCGTTCTCGTTGAACAGCTTTTTCACCAAAACGCCCGCTACCGGAGAAGGGATGTCGCTGTCGACTTTGTCGGTGGCAATGGTCAGAACGGATTCGTCGAGGGCAATGGCGTCGCCTTCGTTTTTAAGCCATTGCGTGATCGTGGCCTCGGCTACAGATTCGCCCATTTTGGGCATCGTTAATTCAAACATAGTCGCGTGGGGTTGTGCGGCAAATTTACGGCATAGGCGGCCGGCGCAGAAGGGCATAAATGTCTAAATCCACATGCCAACGGTTTGCGTAGCGGCGATCCGCGGCCCGGTCCCATTCGGGGTTGCCACTCGACGGAACGTGCGGCACCACGCCGGGCTTGATGGGACTCAGTCCGGACCCGTCGCCCGTGTAGCCGACCCAAGCCTTCGCTCCGCGCAGCACGTCGCCCAGGTTGCTCAGTAAAAATCGACCCTGGGGGAACAGAAGGGCAACCGGACTGAACAAAACAAAAAGCGCGCACAGGGAGAGGTGGAACAGGTGGCGGCTCCGACGGACCGCGGGCTTGTCGAGCTCGGGGACACTGAGGTCGGAGGCACTCCGTCGGTCGTCGCTCCCGAGCGACCACTCGGGGTATACCATGCGGAATCGGATTCCCTGATCGCGCAGGGCAATCATGAGGTTAATGGCGTCTCGGTAGCGCAATTCACCACCCGGATGCAGGGCAATCAGGGCGGGGCGGAAGGTTGCCAGGGCCGCAAACGTCAATTCATTCCAGGGTAAATCGTAGTCGCTGGGGTTCGCGTCGGGCCCCACGGGGTCCCCGGAACGTCCCAGGTTCGCGGTTCCGCTTCGCAGCAGGCTGCGGTTGCCCAACTGTACCGCCAGGCGGGCAGCTCGAGCCATTAGGGACGACGCCGCAAAAAGCAGGGACGAAAGCAGCACCAAGGCGCGCGAAAAGCGCCATTCCATGGGCAAAAGGGCGTAGCCGACGAGCAAGGCGAGGGTGGCCAGGAGGCCGCTGCTTACCCAACGGCGCAGCGTTCCGCGCGCTCCGCCCGAAGCATAGTACACGGCGAACCACGTCAGGGTATAGGCCGGGAGGACCCATTGGCGGTAGGCCACGGGGTAGGCGCCGCCTTCCACGTAGCGGTGCGAACGCTCCCAGTAATCGGTCACGGCTTCGGCCAACAGAAATCCGAATCCGAGTTCAACAAGGGCCGGCACGACCAGCACCAGCACACGTTGAATCAGGGCTGCGCTCGCTTTGGCGTAAATGCCCAAGCGAATGAGGGCGCTGAACGAAGCGGCGCGGCCGGCGAAGTGCTTGCGGGCAAAAATGGCCATGGCTTCGTGAAAACTATGAACGTACTTCCAGCTCGCGTGCTTGGTGGATTCGCCCTTGTAGTGAATGATGGGTGCCGAGGCCAGGTAATGGTTCGCGAAACCGGCCTGCTGGATGCGGTAGCTCAGGTCGATGTCTTCGCCGTACATAAAAAACGCTTCGTCAAAAGCGCCGAGCTGATCCAAAATGGGCTTGCGGACCATCATCCACGCACCGCAGTGCACGTCGACTTCGGCGTTTTGGTCCTCGGGAAGGTGGCCGAGGTAGTAGCGGGCAAGCCGAGGACTTTTGGGCGCCAGGGCGCTCAAACCGAGCAGGCGGTACAGCGCGACGCGTGGGGTGGGGAGTCCGCGCTTGGATTCGGGCAAGAAGGCACCGGTGCCGTCGATCATGCGGCAGCCCAGGGAGCCGACCTCGGGATGCTCGGCCAGGTAGGCGAGGGCCGTGGCGAAGTTGTCTTCGGGCACGACGGTGTCGGGGTTCAGGTAGAGCACCACGTCGCCGGTGGCCTCGCGCAGGGCGAGGTTGTTGGCCCGGCCAAAGCCCAAGTTGGTCGGGGAAGCAATCCAACGGACCTCGGGGAAGTTCGCGGTGATCCATTCGGCGCTGCCGTCGGTCGAGGCGTTATCGACCACCAAAACTTCGACGTCGAGTCCGCGCGAAGCGCTCCGCACCGAACGCAGGCATTGGTCAAGAAAGGCCTTGACGTTGTAGTTGACAATGAGGACCGAAAGGCGCACCGGGTGAAGTTAGCCTTTAATGGTTTGCTCGTAGGGAACGCGCTGCTCCACGGCTCGACTTAGGGTGCGTTCGTCGGCGTACTCCAGGGCGTCGCCCACGGGGAGTCCGCGCGCCATGACCGTGAGGTTGACGCCCAGTGGCTGCAGGCGGCGGTAGAGGTAAAAGGCCGTGGTGTCGCCCTCCATGGTGGTGCTCAACGCAAAAAGGACCTCGGTGATGCCTTCTTCGGCGACCCGCGCCACGAGGTGGTCTATGCTTAGGTCCCCAGGCCCCATGCCGTCCATGGGCGAAATGAGGCCGCCCAGAACGTGGTAGCGGCCGCGAAAGGCCTGCGTGTTTTCCAAGGCAAGCACGTCGCGCACGTCCTCGACCACGCACAACGTGCGGGCGTCGCGACGCGAGTCGGCGCAGATTGCGCACAGGGACGTGTCGCTGAGCGAGTGGCATTGGCTGCAGAGCGTGGTTTGTTCCGCCAGGTTGTGAATGGCGTCGGCCAACTGAAGCATCCGGTCGTCGCCCTGCTGAATCAGGTGCAGCGCCAAGCGCAGGGCGGAACGCCGTCCGATCCCCGGCAATCGCGCCAATTCGCTTACCGCGCGTTCCAATGCCGCCGAGGGTAGTTCCATCGTCCAAAAATACGGCATCTTTGTGGCCATGATCCATGGACCCTACCTCGTGCTTGCCGTTTTGGCGGCCTACTTTGCGCTACTCGTGTTGGTTGCTGAATGGGCAACCCGGCGCGTCAAAACCGACAACCAGCAGTTTTTCACGGCCGGACGCCAAAGCCCCTGGTGGCTGGTTAGCTTCGGCATGATTGGCGCTTCCTTGAGCGGCGTAACCTTCGTTTCGGTGCCGGGATGGGTGGCTACCTCGTCGTTCAGCTACCTCCAGATGGTGCTGGGCTACGTGGTGGGGTATGCGGTGGTGGCCTTTGTACTGCTTCCGCTTTACTACCGCACGGCGACCACCACGATTTACGGGTATTTGGACCAGCGCTTTGGCCTGACGGCATACCGAACCGGAGCCTGGATCTTTGTCGTCTCACGCTGGGTGGGCTCTTCGCTCCGGCTCTTTTTGGTGGCGGCCATTCTGCACGATTTGGTTTCAAAACCCTTGGGCATACCCTTTGGCGCCACGGTGGTGGGTGTGCTTGGTTTGATTT
>JACCDI012160444.1_pt1 | contig 16282 bp, 15 predicted proteins | sample 7442791 | NCBI WGS metagenome assembly JACCDI01 (sample SAMN15323434, study PRJNA562643) | freshwater metagenome | isolation source: river surface water | place: USA:Blue River Watershed | collected 2017-08-15 | reverse complement strand
GGCGGTCTTGGCCTTGGGCAGCGGCACATTGGCGGGCAGGATGGTGAAGGCGACGGCTGGCCCCTTGACCCCCAGTGCCGCCAGCACGCGGGGATGCACCTCGCCAAAGGTGGCGAGCATATTGGGCCCCAGACCGATCACCCCGGACCGGCCCGGATGCCACCACGCCGCCACCTTGCGTGTCACCTGCACGCGGGCAGGCGCACCAAGGGCGGCCAGAACCGCCTCGGCATCGGCTTTGGCGTCAAACACATCGACCGGACGACGGGAGCCAAACGGATCACGCGGCGCGGTGTGGCCGACCAGCAGACCGGCGGCTTGCAGATGCTGCTCCCCCGGTTCGCCGCCGTGGAAGGCGGGGCCGATTTCGCACAGCGCCAGATCGGCAAAACCGCGCGCCTGATTGCGGGCAGCCGCACGCAAAAGACCGGGCAGCAGGTCAGGCCGCAGATGCGTCATCTCGGACGAGATCGGGTTGTCCACCCGCACGGCATCGGCACCGCCGCCGAACAGCTTTGCCGCCTCATGGTCGATGAAGCTGTAGGTGACGCATTCATTGTAGCCCAAGGCGGCCAGCGTGCGGCGGGCGGATTTCTCGCGGCTTTGCGCGGGCGTCAGGATCGGGCGCGGCACGCCGTCCTGCGTGCGGCGCAGGGGCTTGCCTTCCAGCTTGGTGAGCGAGGCGATGCGGGCGACCTCTTCGACCAGATCCGCCTCACCCAGCACATCGGGGCGCCATGTCGGCGGAGTGGCCATGTCGCCGTTCAGGGTGAAGCCCAAAGCCTCCAGCGTGCGGCGCTGCTCGGCCTCGGGGATGTCCATCCCCACCAAGGAAATCACGCGGGCGGGGTCCAGACGGTACGCGCGCGACACATCCGGCACCGCGCCGTCCAGCGCCACGTCGGACGCCTCACCACCGCACAGATCAAGGATCATTGCGGTCGCAAGGTCCAATCCGGGCAGGGTAAAAGCCGGGTCCACCCCACGCTCAAACCGATAGCGCGCATCGGTGTTGATCTTCAGCGCGCGGCCGGTGCTGGCGATGGTGATCGGGTCCCAATAAGCCGATTCAAGGAACACATTCACGGTGGAGTCCGAGCATCCCGACACCTCACCGCCCATGATCCCGGCCAAGGATTCCACTCCGGCATCGTCAGAGATTGCCATCATGCCGGGTTTCAGCGTGTAGGACTTGCCGTCCAGCCCAAGGAAGTCTTCGCCGCCTGCCGCCGCATGAATCCGCAGCACGCCGCCGGCCACCTTGTCGGCGTCAAAGACGTGCAGCGGGCGGTTCAGCGCAAAGGTGAAGTAGTTGGTGATATCCACCAGAACAGAGATCGGGCGCAGGCCAATGGCCGTCAGCCGTGCCTGCAACCATGCGGGCGACGGGCCGTTCTTGACCCCCCGGATCACGCGACCGGCAAACAGGGGGCAGCCCTTGGCTTTCAATTCGGGCGCAATCTCCACCCGCACCGGGCTGGCGAAACCGCCGGTGATCGACGGCACTTCCATCGGTTTCAGCGTCCCCAACCCGCGCGCAGCCAGATCGCGCGCGATGCCGCGCACGCCCAGCGCATCGGGACGGTTGGGGGTGATCTTGATGTGGATCATCGGGTCCACAACCTCGGGCCGGTTCACGGCCAGCCAGTCGGAGAACCTCTGCCCCACCTCACCCGACGGCAGTTCGATGATCCCGTTGTGTTCGTCCGACAGTTCCAGCTCGCGTTCCGAGGCCATCATGCCGTGGCTTTCCACACCGCGAATCTTGCCCACCGAAATGGTCACGTCGATCCCCGGCACATAGGTGCCCGGCTTGCAAAGCACCACGGTGATTCCCGCCCGCGCGTTGGGCGCACCGCAGACGATCTGGCGTTCGCCTTCATCTGTCAGCACGCGGCAGACGCGCAGCTTGTCGGCGTCGGGGTGCTGCTGGGCATCCAGAATCTTCGCGATGCTGAAGGGGGCCAGCTTCGCGCCACGATCCACAACCTCTTCGACCTCAAGGCCAAGGTCGGTCAGCGCGTAAAGGATGTCATCAAGGCTCGCCTCGGTCTCAAGGTGATCCTTCAGCCAGGACAGGGTGAACTTCATCGTGCGGCCCCTTAAAAAGCGTCGCTTCGGGGATTAGCGCAAGCGGACGCGAAGGGAAAGGCGGCAGGTGGCGGTTTCCGTTTGCGAAACGGGCTGTTCCGGCATTGACGGGGCTTTCGCCACAATTCGGCGGCGCTTGGGGGGTAAACCATGGGGCATGGACCCGATACTCGACATCCCGCGCAACCGTAAACCCTCGTCGCATTGGCGGCTGTGCCTGCTCATGGGCTTGACGATCTTGCTGATCCTCCTCCTCTCGACCCGCTTCGAAGAGGTGGGGCTGCTGCTGGCGGCCTTGGCCGTCGCCTGAGGCGCCATGAAAAAGGCCCCGACCGTGCGGTCAGGGCCCGTCTCGTGCGGTCGCGGATCAGCCGCCACGCAGCGGCCGATGATCAGCGGTCGTCTTCGTCGCTGGACGTGTCATCCGACGTATCGTCCGAGGTGTCGTCCGACGTGTCATCATTGGGCAGGTTGAAGAAGCTTTCTGCATCCGAGAAATCGGCGGGCGAGGATTTCTCGCTGGCCGGGGACATGGTGAAGGCTTCCAGACCCGTGGGCATCTTGGGGTCGGTGGACATGCCCAGCGATTGTTCGGTGGACACCAGTTTGCGGCGTTCGTCATCGCTCATCACGGTGCCTTCGGCGGCCTTGCGGCGCGCGGCCTGCTGCACGGCGGTGTCCAACTCGGTCTGCTTGCACAGGCCCAGTGCCACCGGATCGATCGGGGTGATGTTGCCGATGTTCCAGTGGGTGCGGCCCCGGATGGCCTGAATCGTCGGCTTGGTGGTGCCCACCAGCTTGCCGATGGCGCCATCCGACAGTTCGGGATGGAATTTCACCAGCCACAGGATGGCGGCCGGGCGGTCCTGACGCTTGGACAGCGGGGTGTAACGCGGGCCGCGGCGCTTTTCTTCACCCACGGCGGCGGCGTTGAACTTCAGCTTCATGCGGTAAAAGACGTCTTTCTGCGCCTTTTCGATCTCGATCTGGTCCAACTGGTTGTTGGCCACAGGATCGAACCCCTTCACGCCGGTCGCCACGTCGCCATCGGCGATCCCCTGCACCTCAAGTTCGTGCATGCCGCAGAAATCCGCGATCTGCGCGAAAGAGAGCGTGGTGTTGTCCACCAGCCAGACAGCGGTGGCCTTGGACATGAGCGGCTTCGACATGATGGCTCCTTGCAATATCTCTCTCGGGCCGGGAAAACGGCTGCGGCCGGGCCGCTTTCCGAGTTTTCGGGGAAGTTGCACGGGGATATAGTCGGATTTCCTTGCAGAGGAAAGCAAAAATGCGTGTGGGTGCATGGTGGGGCGCGGCCTGTTTCGCCGCAGGGCTGGCGGCCGGGTCTGGCGCCTGGGCCGAGGGCGAGCGGGCCGGGGATTTCGACCTTTACGTGATGGCGCTGTCCTGGTCCGCGAATTGGTGCGCGCTGGAGGGCGACGGGCGCGACGATCCGCAATGCGATGCGGGGCGGGGTCTCAGTTTCGTGCTGCATGGGCTGTGGCCCCAGTATGACAGCGACGGCTGGCCCAGCTATTGTCGCACCGGGGAGGCGGACCCCTCACGCGGATTGACCGCCGCGCAGGCCGATGTGTTCGGCGGGGCGGGGCTGGCGTTTTACCAGTGGAAAAAGCACGGGCGCTGTTCGGGGCTTTCGGCGGCGGATTACTACGATGCCGCGCGGACTGCGTTCCGGTCGGTGACCATCCCCGAGGTGTTCCGCAAGTTGCGGCGCGAGGTCGAACTGCCCGCCGATGTGGTGGAGGAGGCGTTTCTTGAGGCCAACCCCCAGCTTTCCCCGCAGCAGGTCTTTGTCACCTGCGACGAAGGCATGATCCAGGAGGTGCGGATTTGTCTGGCGCAAGACCTGTCGCCCACCGACTGCCCGCGCGACACGGTGCGGGCCTGTCGGTTGACGGATGCTGTGATGGAGCCGGTAAGGTGAGAAAGCCAAAAGCGCGACGGTCAGGCTGGACCGGGACCCAAAGTCCCGGTCCGCGCGCAGACCGCCCCCTCGGTCTGCGCGCCCAAGGGCGCACATCCCGGCGGTCTGCACCCGGCCCTCACGTCACCTGACCCAAACTCTCCCCCGGAGAGTTTGGGTCAGGCTTGCACTGGCTGAAAGGCATCACTCCGTCGCCGTCACGCCTTCAGGCTCACCGACCACGACGAAGCGCAAATCGCCCTCACGGAACAGCCGCGCCGCCACGCGCTGCACGTCGGCCATCGTCACCGCCTCGACCTTTTCATTCCGGGTCTTGGGGTAATCCGGCGTCAGGCCCAGCGACTGCATACCCACCATGATCGACGAGAGCGCCTCATTTCCGTCAAAGCGCAGGGGATAGGCGCCGGTCATATAGGTCTTGGTGTCCTGCAATTCCTGTTCGGTGATGCCCTCTTTGGCGATGCGGGCCCATTCGTCGCGGATCACCTGAATGGCCTGCGCGACATTTTCATTCGCCACCGCCGCCGATCCCATGATCATCTCGGCATGGTCATAGACGGCGTTCGACGTGCCGACGCCATAGGTCAGCCCACGCTTTTCACGCACCTCTTCCATCAGCCGCGACGAGAATCCTCCGCCACCCAGCACCTCATTCACGATCATGGCGGCAAAGTAATCCGGGTCGGATTGCCGGATGCCACCTTGGGCAAAGAGGACCGAGGATTGCGGGCCGGGGAAATCGATCACCGTCACTCCCGGTTTCAGGGCGGAGACGGCCGTTTCCGGCAAAGGCGCACCCGTTTCGGGCAAAGCGCCAAGCAGCGTATCGACCAGCTTGCCCAAATCCTGAGGCGTGATGTCCCCTGCAGCGCCCACCAGAACGCGGTCGCGCGCCAAGGCCGCCTTGTGCGCGGCAAGGATGTCATCGCGGGTCAGGGCAGAAACGCTTTCCTCGGTCCCGTCGCCGCTGCTGCCATAGGGGTGATCCGGATAGGCCATCGCCCAGAGCGCCTGAGAGGCCAGATTGTCCGGGTCCTTGGCATTGGCGCGGATGCTCGACAGCATCTGCCCTTTCACCCGGTCCAGCGCCACCTGATCGAACCGCGGCTCTTGCAGCGCCTTGCGCAGCAATTCCACGGCCTGATCGCGGTTTTCGGTCAGGAACTGTGCCTGAATATCCACGCCATCAGCATCGACGCTGAAAGAGAACGACGCGGCCAGCCCTTCGCGCGCGGTGGCGAAGGCTTGGGAATCCATATCCGCCGCCCCTTCTTCCAGCGTGTAGGTCATCAGACTGACCGCCCCGCGCTTGCCCGGCGCGTCAAGGCTGGAGCCGCCCTGAAACCGGATGTGCAGCGAGGTGAAGGGGATGTCATGGCTTTCCACCAGCCATGCCTTGGCCCCAGAGGGAGAGGTCACCTCCTGAATTTCCACCGCCGCCAAAGCGGGAGAGGCCAGCGTCAGACCCAGAAGAAAGCCCAGATTGCGCAACATCTTCATTGGCCCGCCTCCGTGGTGTTGTCTTTCATCAACCAGCCCGTCACGGACCGGCGGGCATCCAGCACCTCTGCTGCGGCGGCCTTCACGTCCTCGGGCGTGACGGCGGCCAGCACGGCGGGCCAATCCTCGACATCCTTGATGGTCAGGCCCGTCGCCAAAGCCTCGCCATAGCGGTTGGCCAGACCTTCGGCATCGTCGCGCGAATAGATGTCCGCCGCCTTGATCTGGGTTTTCACCCGCTCGAACGCCGCAGGATCGGGACCGGTTTTCAGGAATTCGGCCAGAACCTGATCCAGCTTCGCCTCTGCCTGCTCCAGCGTCACACCCGGCAGGGGCACCACCACCAGAGAGAATGTCGTGTCATCCAGCGAGGTGCCGTCGTAGCCCGCCGCCGTATAGACCGCCGTCTGGCTGTCAAACTGCATCGCGCGGGCAAGAACGGATGTCGTGCCATTGCCGCCCAGCAATTCGGCCAGATAGACCAGCGCCGCCGCTTTCTTCTGGTCGCCGGGGTCGCGTTCCGGGGCCAGATAGATGCGTTGGATATAGGGTTCCGACACCCGCTCATCCGTCAGGGTCATGCGGCGGGGGGCGATCTGCGGGGGTTCGGACGGGCGGTTGCGGGGTTGGATGTTCCCGGCAGGCGGGATCGGGCCATAATGGGTTTCGGCCAAGGCCTTGACCTCTTCGGGCTCCACATCCCCGGCCACCACGAGGATCGCGTTGTCTGGGGCGTAATGGGCGGCATAGAAGGCCTCGGCATCCGCCTGCGTCAGTCCCTCCATCTCATGCTTCCAGCCGATGATTGGGATGCCGTAAGGGTGGTTCAGATACAGCGCCGCGCGCATCTGTTCGGTCAGCAGCGCACCCGGCGATGAATCCGTCCGCTGGTTGCGTTCCTCGATGATCACGGACCGTTCGGGGTCCACCTCTGACGCCGGAAGCTTCAGATTGTGCATCCGGTCGGCTTCCATCGTCATCATCAGGTCCAGACGATCCGCCGCCACGCGCTGGAAATAGGCGGTGTAATCCCAACTGGTGAAGGCATTGTCCGACCCGCCCTGCTTGGCCACCACCTTGGACAATTCACCGGGGGCGAGTGTGTCGGTGCCCTTGAACATCAGATGTTCCAGAAAATGCGCGATGCCCGATTTTCCCGGCGCCTCATCCGCCGCACCGGTGCGATACCAGACCATATGCACCACCACGGGCGCGCGGTGATCCTCGATCACCACCACTTGCAGGCCGTTCTTCAGCGCAAAGGTCGTGACATCCTCGGCCAGCGCGGGGCTGGTCAGGGACATCATCGCCATCAGCGGCAAACCCAGTCGGAAACGCATGTCACCTCCGCTTTGGTCCGTTACGCCGCACTCTTGGCCGGACCTTTGGCAGGGAACCTGCGCCGGGAATGGCAGGGGATCAACCCCGGCCTACGCGGTTGTTACGTTTCGCCATCCTGCGGGGGTGGGGCGGACGGGGTGCGCGCGCCCGCCTTGCGCCAACGCCACAGCTCTGCCTGTTGGTCCAAGGACATGTCGGCATAGGCGGCGTAATAGACGTTCACGTTGAACAGCCGTTCCAGCAAGCGGCCATTGTTGTCGCGCCGCCAGTCCAGATCTTCGGCCGCCAGCGTGTCGCGGATACCGCCCGTCACGCCAAACCGCCCGGCCGAGGCGACAAGCGCGCCGTCCGCCGACGGCACACCACCCGCCGGGCGCAGGTTGCCACCAAGGGCGGCAACGGCATCGGCTTGCGGGTTGTGATCGGTCAGGTTGGCCCCGCCCGGCGTGGGTTCGGGCAGCGCGGCCAAATCGGTGGGCATTTCCAGCGCCTTGGGCGGCAGGATGGCAAACTCATCCGGCGTTCCGTCCGAGCGGATGTTCATCAGTTCTGGCGCGCGGTCGGACCGACCACAGGCCGACAGCGCCAGCACCACCGCGCCCGCCACTGCGAGGACCATCCGTGCTGACCGCATAACCGCCTCCGTCCCGTTTCCGCCTTCGTCTTAGCGCAAGCCGCCCCGCCCGTCACGGGTCTTTAGCACGGGATCGGCGGCGGTTCACTTGCCCTTGCGGGCCTTGGCCTCCGATGTGCCGCTGAACAGGATCAACCCGATGGCTCCGGCAAAGATGGTCACATCCGCCACGTTGAAGGCATAGGGGTTTTCAAAGCCGCAGCAGGACATGTTCAGGAAATCCGCCACCGCGCCATAAAGGATGCGGTCCACCACATTGCCCAAAGCCCCGCCGACCAGCAGGCCGGTTGCCACCAGATGCCAGCGGGCGGCATCGCCCTTGCCCGCCGTTTCGCGGGCGGTCCAGACCCAGACCCACGCGGAGATCACCACTGAGACGGCAACCAGAACCCAAGGCATGAAGTCGGCGTCATTGGCAAACAGGCCGAAGTTGACCCCCCGGTTCCACGCCATGCGAAAGGTCAGGAAGGGGGCGACGACATCGATCTCGCCCCGGTTCATCAGGTCAAGCCCGCGCACCACGGCGAATTTCGTGACCTGATCCAGAAGGAATGTCGCCGCCGCGACCTTGGCTGCCAAGCGCATGGTCAGTGCCGGAAATGACGCTGGCCGGTAAAGACCATGGCCAGACCTGCGGCATCGGCGGCGGCGATCACCTCATCGTCGCGCATCGACCCACCGGGTTGGATAATGGCCGTGGCCCCAGCCTCTGCCGCCGCGATCAGGCCGTCGGCAAAGGGAAAGAAGGCGTCCGACGCCACGACCGACCCTTGGGTCAGCGGGGCGGACAGGCCCAGCGCCTCGGCCATGTCCTGCGATTTGCGGGCGGCGATGCGGGTGGAGTCGATCCGGCTCATCTGTCCTGCCCCCACGCCGACAGTCGCCCCGGCTTTGACATAGATGATGGCGTTGGATTTGACGTGTTTCGCCACTTTCCACGCGAACAGCAGGTCGGTCAGTTCCGCATCGGTCGGCGCGCGTTTCGTCACGACCTTCAGGTCAGCGGGGGTGACAAACCCCGCATCCCGGTCCTGCACAAGAAAGCCACCCGCCACCTGTTTGAAGGCCAGCCCCTTGGAGCGCGCATCGGGCAGGCCAGCGGTGGTCAGAAGGCGCAGGTTTTTCTTGGTGGCAAAGATCGCCTTGGCCTCATCGCTGGCACCGGGGGCAATGACGACTTCGGTGAAAATCTCGATGATCTTTTCCGCCGTTTCGGCATCCAGCGGCTGGTTCAGGGCAACGATCCCGCCGAAGGCAGAGGTGCGGTCACAGTCATAGGCGCGGGCGTAAGCCTCGGCCAAACTCGCACCGGTCGCCACGCCACAGGGATTGGCGTGTTTGATGATGGCGCAGGCGGGCGCGTCGCCCGCAAACTCCGCCACCAGTTCAAAGGCGGCATCGGTGTCGTTGATGTTGTTGTAGGACAATTCCTTGCCCTGCCATTGCCGCGCGGTCGCCACCCCTTCGCGCTTTGACCCGTCGGTGTAGAAGGCCGCCCCTTGGTGCGGGTTTTCGCCATAGCGCAGCCCTTGGGCCAGCTTGCCGCCAAAGGTCTTGTGGCGCGGGGTCCGTTCGCCAATCTGCCCCGCCAGCCACGCCGACACGGCGGTGTCATAGGCCGCCGTCTTGGCATAGGCTGTCAGCGCCATCTTCTGGCGGAAGGCCAGCGTCGTGGCCCCGTCATGCGCGGCCAACTGGTCAAGGAAGGGCTGGTAATCGGCGGGGTCGGTCAGCACAGTGACGAACTTGTGGTTCTTGGACGCCGCCCGGATCATCGCCGGACCGCCGATGTCGATATTCTCGATGCAGGTGGCGTGATCGGCGCCCTTGGCCACGGTTTCCTCGAACGGATACAGGTTCACGATCAGCAGGTCGATCGGTTCGATCCCATGCGCGGCCATCGCCAGCAGATGTTCGTCGTCATCGCGCAGCGCCAACAGCGCGCCGTGCACATTCGGGTGCAGCGTCTTGACCCGGCCATCCATCATTTCCGGAAAGCCGGTCACGTCCGAGACGTCCCGCACCTTCAGCCCGGCCGTCCTGAGCATGCCAGAGGTGCCGCCGGTCGAGATCAGCTCCACCCCCCGCGCCGAAAGCGCCCGTGCAAGGTCCAAGAGGCCCGACTTGTCCGACACGGAAATCAGCGCGCGACCGATGGGAACGAGGTTGGTCATGGGGGCTTGCCCTCCTGAAAGCGACTCGAACTAGACCGGGACCGGCAAATCCTCGCGGTCCAGATCGCGGATGGCCAGCGGAGTATCCTGTGCCTTCGCCAAGGTCCAGCCGATCCGCGTCTGAAGCACGGTCACAAGGCCGGAAAGCACGATCTGTTTTGTCGCACGTGGCTGCAATCGCCCTTTTTCAAGGTAGACCGAGGATTGCAGCGACAAGTCACAGCGCCCGTCATGGCGGAAGACCCAGATCTCGCCCGACTTCAGCGCCATCGACACGGCGGTGCCGCCCATGTCCAGTTGTGCGTCCACATCCGGGTGCAGATGCAGGCGCACGGCAAAGGGGATGCCCGCGCCCTTGGCCAGCAAGGGGGCAAGGATGCGGGTTTCCGCCGGAGTTCGCGCCTCCAGCAGGTCCGTCCCGGTCAGGCGGCGGCCCGCGATGTCAAGGCTCAGCACCCGGCCGTGGGTGAGCCCATGCGTGACGCTCCACCCGCCATGCGCGGCCGAGACATGCAGTCCGGCATTGTCCTGCGCCTGCGTCACGCCCAGAAACGGGGCGCGGTCGGTCAGGACGTCTTGCGTGCCACGCCCGAATCGGCTGGAGGAAAAGCCTTCAAGCGACAGGGTGGAATGGCTGGCCGTCGCCCGCCCCGCCCGCCGCCATTCCGCGCCAAAGGGGGTTCCGGACCCGCAACTGACGATCAGGGGTCGCCGCCCCGAGGTCAGCTCGAACCCCAGCGTCGAGGCATGGGCCGATGCGCCAGCCCGCAGGCCCGGCGGCGCAGCACAATCCACGATCACCGTTGTCCGACCCGAAGCGAGCCGCGCAAAGCCCATCGCCAGCCCCGGCCCCGGCGCGCCGCGCACACCCGACAGGGCCAGCGCGCTGTCCAGCCGCCCCTCCAGCCCGCGCCCGCCGCCGTGAAACCGGGCCAGCCCGCCATCGGCATGGCGCAAGGCGCGCAGGGTGGGGGCCATCCGCTCCATCGCCGCGGGGATTTCGGGGGGGATCGCGGCCTCGGCCTCGGCCAGCGCGAGACGGGCCCAGTTCAGCAGGGTGAAGACGTCCAGCAGTTCTTCGGGATTGCGCGTCGGGATGCCGCCGCCCGCGTCGATGTCCTGTCGGCAATCCTGTGCCAAGGCGGCCAGCGCGGGGCGGGTCAGGGCCTGCATCCCCTCAAGCGCCAATCCGGCGACGATCAGGCCGGTCAGCGCCTCGAACCGGGGCAGGCCCGGCTGCGCGCGGGTCCATGCCCGCGCCAGATAGCGCACCTGTCGGCTGGCGCTGGCGAAATAGGCCGCGCTGTCGGCAGGCGGACGCCCGACCAGCAGAAAGGGCGCGTGGTTGATCCAGCGGATCAGCCGCCGCCCGGTCAGATTGGGGGTCCAGCCCGGCCCGGTGCCCTTGGGCGTGGCGGCGATCCAACCATAGGTCCAATCCTGCGCCCGTTTTCGCGCCGGTGCGTCGGCCACGGCGGCCAGATCGTCCAGCCAGCCGAAGCCGTGGATCTCCTCCGCAAAGGCCGCATCGGGCGGGGTGATCTCCCACAGGGATTTTCCGGGGGCCTCGACCAGATGGCCCGCGAACAGGAAATTGCCCGCCACCAATTGCTTGCCGCGCGCATAAAGCCCGATGGACCGGGGTTCCGGCTGCGAGACAAACCCCGAGGCCGCCTTGCCAAAGCCGGCCCGCCATATGGCAAGCCGGTTGCCAAGCGTCATGCCGCCCCCCCGCGCGCCGCCATTTGCCGCCATGTCACCCTGCAACGCAAACCTGCCGTCCGGGTTCAGCCCCGGATCACGGGCGACACTAGCCGCGCGCGCCGCGATTGTCACCCGCCCAGCGTCGCGCGTGCCGTCTCAATTGTCGTTGATGTCGCGGTCCCACAGCTTCACCTGCCCCGGATGTCTGCCAAAGGCCGCGCGGAGCCCCAGCCACGACAGGACCGAGAGCACGGCAAAGGCAAGGATCAGCGGCGCAAGGCTGTGCGACAGGCCCAGCGCGACGACGATCCCCGTCAGCACCGCGCCCAGCGCGAAGCCCAGAAAGATGAACCCAGGGGCCAGCACCTCAAGCACGCCCAGAAGGAAGCCCCCCGCGACCCAGACCCACCAGACCTGCCACAGCATGGATCACCCCCGCGCTTTCAACAGGTTGAAGGCGTTGCCAAAGGCCTCCATCGCGGCGGCGGGCAGGATGATGGTCTGCTTGCCCTGCCCCACGGCCACGGCCTGCAACGCCTCCACCTGTTTGAGCGCGACTTGGTATTGCGCGGCCTCCAGCCCGCTTTCCTTGATCGCGCCCGCGATGACGGCGGTGGCAAAGGCCTCTGCCTCGGCGGTGATGCGCTTGGCCTTGGCCTGTTGTTCGGCGGCGTAAAGTTCGGCATCGGCCGACAGTTCGACGGCGCGCTTTTTCCCCTCGGCCTCCATCACCTGCGCGCGGCGGGCGCGTTCGGCGTTGAGCTGTTGCAGCATCGCGGCGCGGGTGGCGTCATCGAGATTGACGTCAAGGATTTCGGCGCGCGTCACCTCTACCCCCCAGTCATCCACCATCATGCGGACCTGTTCGCGCACCCGTTCGATCAGTTGCGCGCGGTTGGATTGCACCTGATCCAGTTCCAGCTTGCCGATTTCAGACCGCACGATCCCGGCGACGGTGGTGGAAATCGCCCCATCCACATCGCGGATGCGATACACCGTCTTTTCCGGTTCGGTGATGCGGTAGAACACGCTGGTTTCCACCTTGACCAACACGTTGTCGGCGGTGATCGCGTCCTGTGAATTGGTCGGCAACTGGCGTTCCAGAACCGAGACCTTGTGGCGCACGGTATCAAGGAAGGGGATGATAAGATTGACCCCCGGTCCCAGCACCGCCTTCAGCCGACCCAACCGCTCCACCACAAATTTGTCGCTTTGCGGCACGATATGCACCGCCTTGAACAGCGTGATGATGATGAAGGCGGCAATGGCCAGAAACACCGCATTTCCGCCGATAAGCTGTTCGTCCACGTGTTACTCCTGACATGCCGATTACACTTGGAAGATGTGTCCCTTCGCGCCCCGGTGCAAGCGGTCAGAACCGGGACTGCATGAAAACAGTGATCGGTCCCATGCCGAAGGGGGGGTCGCGCACCTGCGGGCAGCGACGAAATCCCAGCCGTTCGTAAAGCCGAATGGCAGAGGGCATGAACACAGTCGTTTCCAGAATGGCACCGCGATAGCCCACCGCAGCCATCGCGGCAGGCAGGGGCGACAAAAGCTGCCAAGCGGTGCCCTTGCCGCGTGCGGCAGGTTCCACCCAGACTTTGCACAGCTCTGCCAAGTCTGCATCGTGGCGGAAGAACCCGGCATGGCCGACGATCGCGCCCTCCACCTCGGCCACGAGCAGCAGCGCATCGCGTGCCGCGAAGATGTCCTGCATCTCTTGCGCCGTGTCGCCGTAAAAGGCTTGGGCCACTTCCTCGCCGGGATAGCCAAGCGCGGTGCATTCCGCCGCGTCCCACGCCGCCATATCCTGTTGCATCCGATGGATGGCGGCATAGTCCGAAGCGGTGCCGGCCGGTCGCACGATCAACGCCATGTTTGCCCCTGAACTGTCCGCGGCAGGCTAGCACAGAGGCCCGCCCGCGTGTAGCATTTCACCCATGCCCACGCTGTGCCGCGATTGTCTGGCCTTTGATGACGGTGCCGGACCCGCCCCCCGACGCTGCCCGTCCTGTCATTCGCCGCGCCTTCTGTCGCATCCGGAACTGTTTGACCTGTCCATCGCCCATATGGATTGCGACGCCTTTTACGCCTCGGTCGAAAAGCGGGACAATCCGGACATGGCCGACAAGGCGCTGATCGTCGGCGGCGGCACGCGCGGCGTGGTCTCGACCTGCTGCTACATCGCGCGCATTTCTGGTGTGCGGTCGGCCATGCCGATGTTTCAGGCGCTGAAGCTGTGTCCCGACGCGGTGGTCGTAAAACCCCGCATGTCCGCCTATGTCGCTGAAAGCCGCAAGATCCGCGCGATGATGGAGGAGATGACCCCCGCCATCGAACCCCTGTCGCTGGATGAGGCGTTCATCGACCTGACCGGCACCGCCCGCCTGCATGGCGCACCGCCCGCCGTAATGATGGCACGACTGGTGCGGCGGATGGAGACTGAGTTGGGGCTGTCCGGATCGGTGGGACTGTCCCACAACAAGTTTCTGGCCAAGATCGCCTCGGACCTCGACAAGCCCAAAGGGTTTGCCGTGATCGGGCGCGCGGATACCGATGCCTTTCTGCGGCCAAGGTCGGTCAGGATCATCTGGGGGGTGGGCACCGCCACCCAGACCGCGCTGGAACAGGCGGGCATCCGCACCATCGCGGACCTGCTGCGCTGGGACCGCGTGGACCTGACGGCGCGATTCGGATCGATGGGGGATCGCCTCTGGCATCTGGCGCGGGGGATCGACCTGCGCCGGGTCAGTCGGGATGAACGGCCAAAGTCGATCTCAAAGGAAACCACCTTTCACGATGACACGGCGGATGCCGATATCCTTGATGGGCATTTGTGGCGGCTGTCCGAACAGGTCAGCGACCGCGCCAAGGCCAAGGGGCTGGCGGGGCGCTGCGTGGTGCTGAAGCTGAAAAAGGACGATTTCCAGACCGTCACCCGCCGTCATGCCTTGGGCGATGCCACCCAGATCGCCGACCGAATCTATCGTGCGGCACGGGACCTTTATGACCATGCCGGAACGCCTGGCCCCTTCCGCCTGATCGGGGTGGGCATCACCGACATCGTCAATGAAGATCAGGCCGACAGATCGGGTGACCTGCTGGACCCCGATGCCGCCAAACGCGCCCGCGCCGAACGCGCAGCCGATGCCATCCGCGCCAGATTCGGGGCCGAGGCGATCATCAAGGGCCGCGCCCTGCGGTGACAGATCACTCTGCCGCCAGTGCCAGCCCGCTGCTGAACCCTGCGGTGACCTCGTCGATCACTCCGGCCATCAGCGCGCGGAAGGCGTCGAAATCGGCCCGTTTTTCCACCCGCGCCTCATCCATGTAGAGCGCGCGGTCAATCTCGACCTGCACGACGTGAAAGCCGCGCGACGGGCGGCCATAGGCCTGCGCGATATAGGCCCCCGCGAAAGGCGAATTGCGGACCACGCGCAGACCGGCGGCGGCAAAGGCGGCCTCCAGCCGCTCCACCACCTCGCGCCCCGCGGCGGCGCCGAACCGGTCGCCCAAGACCACATCGGGCCGGGGATGGCCGGGGCGGGCATGCGCCTCGATCGCCTCATGCGGCATGGAATGGCAATCGATCAGCACCGCGCGGCCAAAGCGGGTGTGGCTTTCCTCCATCAATTGGCGCAAGGCGCGGTGATAGGGATGCCACAGGCGGGTGATCCGCCGCTCGGCTTCCGGCAGAGAGAGCTTGCCGCGATAGATGTTGCGCCCCCCCGCGACCACGCGCGGGATTACGCCAAGACCGGAGGTCACGCGCGGATTGTGCGGCGCGCGTTCGATGCCGTCGATCACGGCGGGGTCAAGCTCATCCGCCGCGCGGTTCAGGTCGATATAGGCGCGCGGCGCACGGGCCGCGATCAGCGGTGCCCCGCAGGCCACGCCATGCAGGAACAAGTCATCGACGAAGGCATCCTCGGACGACCGCAGCGCCTGCGCGTCTAACGGGCTGGCACGCACGAAATCCACGGGATACTCCCGCCCGCTGTGCGGTGAAGAGAAGACCACGGGGGTGGTTTGCCGCAAGGGCCGGTGCAACGTGAAAGCGTTTGTGTCCATGAACCAGATATAGCGGCGTTTTTTCCTTTGCCAAAACCCCTTGAACCCCCGCGCGACTCCTTTTATAGACCCCCGGACCGAAGCGGCGGCTGTGCATCCCGGTGGGGGCATGGTGGCCATCAGGCAGCGTGGGCGGTTAGCTCAGCGGTAGAGCACTACGTTGACATCGTAGTGGCCACTGGTTCGATCCCAGTACCGCCCACCATTTCACCGTCTCTGACCGGGCAACCGTGTGGAGGCAAACAAATTTCAAGGCGCACGCAGACCGCGTCTGGCGCCGCGAATGGGAGAAGAACGATGAAGGTTGCGAACTCGCTCCGCTCGCTCAAGACGCGTCATCGCGATTGCCAAGTCGTGCGCCGCAAGGGCCGCGTCTATGTGATCAACAAGACGCAGAAGCGCTACAAAGCCCGTCAGGGCTAAGTTTCGCGCAGGCGACAGGTTTGACGGGCCGTCCTTCGGGGCGGCCTTTGTCATTTCCGGACCGCCGCTTGCCGGACTTTCGGCCCGCCCCAGCGCCACCGGCATTGACCCGCGCGAATCACCGGCGTTCCATGGGGCCGACGCAGCCTGAGGGACCTTGCCATGCATCCGAACCCCGCCTTTCGTGCCACCCCGCAGGATCGCAATCTGGCCTTTGCACGGGCGCGGGGATTCGGGATGCTGACGGTCAACGGGGATCAGGGGCCGCTGATCGCCCATGTACCCTTCCTGTTTGACACCGACACCTGCGTGACGCTGCATTTGGCGCGGTCCAATCCCATCGCCCGTGCAGGCTTGCCGCTGCCCGCCGTGATCGCCGTCAGCGGGCCGGATGCC